>Ga0007867_1000283_pt1 | contig 19668 bp, 24 predicted proteins | sample CryBogCBH25Aug08_FD_71224 | JGI IMG/M metagenome (GOLD analysis project Ga0007867, IMG submission 71224) | Freshwater microbial communities from Crystal Bog, Wisconsin, USA - CBH25Aug08 | ecosystem: Environmental > Aquatic > Freshwater > Lake | place: Crystal Bog, Wisconsin, USA | collected... | reverse complement strand
GATGATCGGTGGGAATATCCAACAGATAAAAACGACCATTCAATAGATATTAAACAAATTCATATTCAGTGTAGGGCTACCCACTGGATGCCACTTCCAGAATTACCAAATGAGATTTAGTGATGTTTAAATTTATAAAACGGCAATGGCTAAGGTTTAAGCAATCATGGCTGGCGTTCAAGCGGGAATGGTGCTTCAACAAATATGATTTTAGTGGTCAAATACTCAAAGATGATGCTTTTCAAATTATTGGGCTTTTTAATTTATTCTTAAAAATTAAAAAACAATTTCCTGATGAAAATTTTAATCTCAAACCGCCTTATTATGGTCAGGCTATTATGCGTATTGATGGTCATGTATTTACCCTCAAGCATAAGCATTACAATCCAACAACAGGTGATGTAAGATATTTAGATACAGATAAACCAAAAGATGGTTATATGGTACAGGATCTAAATTGGTATCACGACAATTTAGACCAATAAACATAGCATTAAAGGAAGGGAAACAATGACTTTGCGCTGGTATGACAGTAAAATACAAAAGGAAATGGATGTCCTTGACGCATTGTTATATTGCGCAGATCATGGCGAGCTATGGGTTGGCCTTTTGGTTAGAGCTGCGCAAGAAATAAAAGACTTGCGGGATGAAAATAAAAACTTAAAAGAAGAAAATGAAATACTTAGGGGACTAAAATACGACCCTATTTCTCAGCGCAAGTCTATGTAGTCACAACCCTGTTATCGTTGTATTGTATGTACATTGTATATACAGGGGTTTGTTATGAAGTTTTCTTTAGATAAATATGAACGTTTCATAGATAATGTGTTAAGGTTGGTCTGGTTAATATTTGCTATTGCCATGACATACTCAACCTTAACAAAATGAAAACCATAGCTATATTTACGCATGACCCAGAATGTTCTGACGATTGCTGTGATGGCATGATTGCGGCGTTGTACCCTCATTATCAGATAAGGCTATTTGATGAGACTGAATTTACTAAGAAAACTTTTGAAGGAGTTGATCTTGTGGCCTTTGGTGGGGGTATCGGAGATGCAGATCGTTATTACGATTTTTTTAAACGACGTGAAGGTAATCTTGTGGCCCAGTTTGTTGAGGGTGGGGGTCGCTATCTCGGAATTTGTATGGGCGCTTATTGGGCTGATCGTAATTACTTTGATATTCTTGATGGTATTACTGCCCATCAGTATATTAAGCGTCCTGAAAGTGACATTCGTAGGTCTTATGCGACAGTTGCTAAGATCAACTGGTTGGGAATACCTCAAGAAATGTTTTTCTACGATGGCCCAACGTTTCAAGGGGAAGGCTCCACGCAGGTCATAGCCAGATATTCAAATGGAGACCCTATGGCAATACGTCAGGGCCGTATAGGGCTTATAGGATGCCATCCTGAGAGCGAAGAAAAATGGTACAAACAATATAAATATTTAAATAAAAAATGGCACAACGGATACCATCATGCCATTTTATTAGATTTTGTTAATTCTTTGATGGAAGCTAACTAATCATTCTTTTGCTGAAAGGGAACAACAACACCCATCTTTTTGGTAGGGATGGATAAGATTATCTTTTTCATCATAAGAATGGACAAGGTACGCATAGTCTCATCTTCCGTTGTGTTTGCAAATTTAGCCACAACAACAAAAGCAAGCCCACGTTGAGCTATAGGGTCAGCAGGAAAAGACGGGACTTCCTCCTGATATACATAGTCTTCATCATCTTCATTCATGCTGTTTCCCTTCCCGTTACAATCCATTCATCGGTTTCGACAGGATTATCTTCTTCAAACTTGAACAATGCTATTGGCTGACGAGGCTTCTCACGATGGTAAGCACGATGCCTGTCCCGTTCCAGATAGACAATCCGTTGCTCAAGGTTGGTAATTAATTGATTTAACTCTAGTAATTCTCTAGCCATTTCATTTTCTGCATCAGCAGGGCCAAATTTCACACGAAATAATTTGCAAAGCTCAACAGCATCGGAAGTCATTTTATCAAACCTCATGAGTATTTTTCTTTCAGTTCAGCCATATTTATAAAGCGATGAGAAACAATATGGCCTGACTTGATGGATAGATCGAATATACCATAACTCCATCCGCTTGTAGCCGTTCCTGCGTACTTAGCCACATAGCCATCAGGCATTGCAGAGCCTAGATTGAGGACTTCAATGCTGTTGTTGATGCCAATCTTGGGGGCTTTTCGGAAGGTTGCCCGATGCGTATGACCAAACACAATTGAGTGAGTTGCGTGGTTAGCTATTGAATTCTCAGAGTTTTGTCCACCAAAGGGTTTGCCCATAATGTTTTTGGGAACATGGGTAAAGCCAACGCCATCAACAAAAAGCCAATGACCATAGTCATGCAGACGCCATCTATATTGTGCACAGATTTCTTCAAACTGCATATAAAGAGAGCCAGTAGTCTCAGGTGATCTGTTCTCAAATCGGTTGATACGATCTTCATGGTTGCCAGCAATTAGCTCCATGTGTATATCTAAACCATTGATTTCTTTTAAGAAAGCTCGCATTGCTTCTTCACAGCTTTCAAGATCGTTCTTGAAGCTTGGGCGTTGAGCATATCCTTGTGAGCCAATAGGCTCATGGGTTGATACGCTATCCCATGAGCAGAAGTCGCCAATTTGTATAATTCTATGTGGTCGGGTTTCGGCGCAATGCCGAGCAATCCATGTAAATCGTTCTTTGTCCATATTGGGCTGGTCATGTATATCGCCAATAGCAACAACTCTCGTTGCGTCTTCCCTGCCAGCAATATACCTTGGCTTTAAGGATTTTGCTTTCTGTATGTTTTCGATGACATTCTTGAGCGACTTAACTTCTTCTTCCAATGCCCACATCTCTTTCAAGCTGTCTGATACATGGATTTCTCTATTGAATTTAATTTTGCTTCTAAGCGTACTTTCTGGGAACCCTAAATACCTGCTTACTTTGTTATTAGAGCCAAACCTTTTAAGTAATCTCTCTATATCTTCAGAAGATAATATCATGATAGTTTCCGCCACAAACTATAAATTACATATCACAATTGGATGAAACTTTGAATACAAAGAGTTTTTAGGTAATAACTTGGTTAATTTTGATTGTTTGTGCTATATATATTAACCGCTGTTTGCTCCCGTGGCGGGATACAAGTAAGAACCTCTTTGCTCAGAAAAGGTCAGTCATCGTTCACTGTGGTTAGCCTACGATGGCAAACGGGACAATTATTTTGGGGTACGTTATGCAACGGGTGAACTGTCAAGCAATAGTTGACATTATTAAAGAGCCTAAGATGGGCAACAAGGGTTTAGCTACTTACCGAGTTGAGACTTGGGGTAAAGAACCTTATGATTTTGTTCGCATATATGAAATTGCTGCAAAGTCTGATACATTAGCGGCACAAGAAGGAATTAGGCGTTTTGTTGATGAGATGGAACTCCTGCCTTTGGAATAGGATTTTACCATGCCTTTAGTTCCTGGCCTTACGCCATCTATACGCCAAGAAGCTCCTGAAGCAGAGCCAATGCCCTCTGCCGATGATGTAGTAATTGAAATGGTTGAAGACGGCGACCAGCCAGTTTTTGATACTAAAGGCAACGTTTTGGAGATAGAGCATGGCGATGGGTCAATTACTATCTCCTTGGACGGCAGACCAATTGAAGAAGGCGATCAAAAGTCGTCGAAGGGGTGGTTCGACAATCTGGTTGATGAGATTGATAGTTTGGAGCTTAATCGTATTAGCTCTGAACTGTTACGGGGTATTCAAGACGATTTGGATAGCCGTAAAGAGTGGATTGAGGATCGTGCGCAAGGCATTAAACTTTTAGGCTTGAAGGTAGAGCTTCCTAATCTGGCAGGGGCATCTGACGGAGCACCTGTCGAGGGTATGTCAAAAGTCCGACACCCACTATTGCTAGAGGCTGTTCTTCGTTTTCAGGCTAATGCTCGTAGTGAAATGCTTCCTACGGATGGTCCAGTTAAAATCCGCAATGACGATAATAATGCCTATTTGGGGGAGGACCAGCTTGCGAGTGCGCTGGAGCGGGATTTAAACCATTACCTGACCAGCGTGGCGTCTGAGTATTATCCAGACACAGATCGTATGCTTCTTATGCTCGGTTTTGGTGGGACAGCTTTTAAGAAAATTTACTTCTGCCCATTAAGAAACCGCCCTGTATCTGAAACTGTGGATGCTGACGACTTGATCGTTAACAACGCAGCTACTGATTTGCGTAATGCACGCCGTATTACACATCGTGTGTACATGAAGCCAAGCACAGTTAAGCGTCTTCAAATTCTCGGCGTTTATCGTGACATTGATTTGCATCAGGCGGCTATGCCCAAGCTGGATGCCGTACAGCGCCAAAAGATGGATCAGCAGGGTATCCAACTGGATACAAAAAACCCTGATGATCGTGATCGTGAAATTTACGAGTGCTATTGTGAATTGGACATCCAAGGATTTGAGCATAAGTATAAGGGTAAAGAAAGCGGTCTGGAAATTCCATATCGTGTGACGATTGACGTTTCCTCCAAGGAAATTTTATCAATTGTGAGGAATTATGATGAAGACGATCAAGAGCTACCAGAAGCCCGTTCAAACTTCGTCAAATATACATACGTTCCTGGCATGGGTTTCTATGACATTGGACTTTTGCATATATTGGGCAATACGACCAATGCAGTTACTGCTGCGTGGCGTGAGCTTCTTGACGCAGGTATGTATGCGAATTTTCCCGGTTTCCTTATGGCGGACACGGGAGCTAGACAGAATACGAATATCTTTCGTATTCCTCCAGGCGGAGCTGCTCTTGTTAAAACTGGTGGTATGCCGATCAACCAAGCGATCATGAACCTGCCCTATAAAGAGCCATCCAGCACGCTTGCTGCGTTGGTTCAGGACATGGCTCAAACAGGTATGCGCATCGGTGGCACATCTGAACAGCAAGTCGGTGAGGGCCGAGCTGACGCCGCTGTAGGCACAACGCTGGCTATGATTGATCAGGCCACAAAAATTGAAAACAGCGTTCATAAGCGGATGCACGCTTCTCAGGCAGAGGAATTTCGCCTGCTTGTTGAGTGCTTTAAAGAGCATCCAGAGAGCTTCTGGCAACGCAATCGCAAGCCAGCTATGGAATGGGATGAGCAAACATTCTTGCAGGCTTTGGAAAACTTTGACCTTCAGCCACAAGCTGATCCTAATACATCAAGTCATAGCCAACGCCTGATGAAGATTATGGCGTTGAAACAACTGCAACAGCAAAACCCAACCATGTACGATCCTATTGCGATTGACACTGCTGCTATGCAGGCTATTGGCTGGAGCAACCCTGAGCAGTTCATGGCTCCTCCGCAAACCCAAGGCCAGATGCCTCCGCAAATGAAGCAGGCTATGGCAGAGCTTCAAATCAAGAAACAAGAAGCTGATGCTAAGACAATGATGGCTCAAGCAAAAGCTGCACAAATGCAAAACGAAATTCAAAATGGTCAGAATGGGCAAAAGCCAGTTGACCCTGTTGAGCTGGCAAGGATGCAACTTGAACAGCAAGAAATGCAGCAGAAGTCTCAAGATGCTGTTCTTGATGCCATTAACCGAAAGCGTGATCGTGAAAGCCGTGAGCGTTTAGCAGCTGTTAAGTTGGCAGAAGATATGGCTGCTAATCCACAAGCTATCCCACTAATGCAAAATCTGCTACATGGAGATATGATAAACCGCTTGGAAGCTAATGAACCTTCATTGCTACCAACGACGCCTAACTCGGTGCAGTAATGGAAAATGACCCGATCTTCCATGCCATCTTACTTGCTAAACGCATGGCAAGAGGTGGTTATGCTGACGGGGGTGATACATCTGATCCAATTGCTTATGCCAATAGCTTGTTAGGTTATGGCGACGCAGCCAGTCAATCTTCATTAAATAACAGTGGGTTACCTACATCTTTGCCAATGGGAATAGCTCCCTCTGTGGCAAAACCATCGGCGATGCAAACGCCTGGCACACCTAGCTCCGTTCAGCCAGATATTAGCGGATTGTCAGCCCCTGCTGCTGGACAGGCAGCTCCTTCTGTGGCGGCTGGCCCTGCGGCTCCTACGCCATCGACACCCGCTCCAACGCCTACGCCTGCGGCTGGTAAGCCTGCTGCCAAAAAAGATGAAACGACATCAACCAATACGCAAAAGCGTGGTGGGCGTGTTGGTTATTATGATGGCGGTTTAATTGATCTAGATACCCATGTTCCTAGTACCCAACAAAATATTGGTTTGTATGGTATTGATTGGGGTAATCCTGATAGTTCTGCTGATTTCTTTCGTGCTGATCAACAATTGCAAAAAGCATTAGCTGTTTCAAATCAAATACTTAACGGAAATTCTGACGTTGATAGCAACACAAATCCACGACTTATTCCTCCAGAAGTTATCCCCAATCCAACGCCAAATAATGTGCCGTTGCCTCCCGTTAGGCCGTCTAATTTAGGCGATGAAACTACAGATACATCAACTCAAGCGCCGCCTGCATCTGCTCCGCAAGGTGGCTCGACTGTTCCTCCGCCACAAAACGTTAATGTCAAGGGCGTTGATCCACGTTTAATTGATATTTACAACGAGGCATCTAAATCCCTGCCAGAGGGTTACAGCGTTCAACTAACGTCTGGTTATCGTGCTGGCGATCCTCGTTTTCATGGGCAGGGTAAAGCAGTTGATTTTCAAATTACCGATGCCAATGGCAACGTTTTAAACAATTATCAAAACTTGCCAGCCTTCAGAACTTATGAACAATTTGCTCAATCGGCTCGCAAAGCCCAAATTCAAATGTATCCTGAGTTAAACGATCAGCTGCGTTGGGGCGGATATTTTTCAGGCAAAACACATCCGTTTGGTGGCCCTTATGGAGCTGTTGATATTATGCACCTTGACCTTGGTGGTGATAAGGTCGGTATGCAAGGCGGTTCATGGGCTGGCGGATTAACAGACGCACAACGCAAACTATTGCAAAATAAAGCAATCAGCCAAGGTATGGGGCAAGGATATGCGTCTGGTGGAACACCAGAAGCAGATTTATCTAATCAAGATAAAATTGTTCGTGATGCTCTTTTAACAGCTAATTCAATGCCTAAAGAAGATTTATTTAGCGGTAATTTAAATCAATATAACACAAACGCTACTTTGTCTGACGGCAATTTGTCTGCATCATTTGGGTCTGTTAATCCAATAGAACAAAGTTCTGGTGCTTCTCTTTATCCAATGTTTAATACTACATTGGGCGCAAAATTATCGCCAAAATTCAACACATCATTTACACGACAAACGCCATTGAGCAATTCTCAATCGGGTTCATCTAATATCGCATCTTTTGGCTATAATGACAGCGACATAAGTAGCAATGCTCAATTTGGTGATACACCATCTGGAAGAATGTATGGTGCTACATTTGGAAAAAACAATGCTGACAGCAATTTAAACTTGTTTGGAAATTATACTCCAAAAACACATAATTTTACTGGTGGGGTAGAGTATTCCAAACGTTTTGCTTCTGGTGGCATGGTTGATCATGCTTTGCGTAAAGCTTACGCCACAGACGGCACTGTTACAGATCCAGCGGATACACCAACTGCTGGTGATTATCAGCCAACAGGTGATCCTGACTTAGATACGGCATTACAGCAAATTAGTGATGCCAAAAAAGAAATGGATCAAGGTGCTACGGAATACAAACAACCTATATCTGAACGGATACAAAGCGGTGCAAGTGCTGGATTTGGAAGCCAACCAATAGGTTATAATCCAGAAGATCAGCAAAAAATTGATGATATATCTAAACAATATCCATATTTAGAAATGCCGTTAAATATTGCCCAAGGTATTTATCAATCCGTGGCTACGCCAATATCTTTGGCTGGCAGGGGAATTAATGCTCTTGTGGGTGGAACATCAGGTGCAATAGCTGGAACTTATGGTGAGGCGACAGGCGCTGATGAAACAGATGTAAATAAACTGCAACGTGATTTAAATTCATTAGGGCAAAGTGCATTAATTGAAACAGGCAGAACTGGAGATATTCCAGCAGTTAAAGAAGAAGCGCCTATCATTAATAATACTCCTATTGTTGATAAAGCATTAAGTAAAATACCTGAAGAACCTGAACCTTTACCAGCGACAAATATTCCTGAAACATCAAAACCTTCTTACAGCCAAGTTGATCCTGAAGGTAATTTGAATTTACGCCCATCCGTAAAGGCGGAAGATTTAAAAGGCCCAGATGTTCAAACTGTGGATAGTTTTATAAATCAGCTTAAAGGTAAGCAAGGATTTACACCTGATAGTTTAGAGGAAATTAAATCTCAGTTCGCTGACAAGCCAACAGTGAGCAAAGATGATTTTGCCAATAATATGCCTGCATCACAATACAATAAAGAACCACTTGAGATGCAAAATTATGATCAAGCTAAAAACGATATTGATAGTTTATTCAATAGCCACTATGAAGATTTGCCACAAATTGTAGCTAATAAAGTATTAAAAGATGGTGGACATTCATTCTATCATCAATTATCAAATAACGTAAAAGATTATTTTGATGATAATTTGAACACATCTGACATAGTAGATAGACTTAATCTTGCAGAAAATTCTGCAAATGAATTTATAACTTTGCCAGTTCAAGTAAAATATTTTTTATCTAAAAATTATGGGATAAATAATTATAAACAATTGAGCAGTCAAAGATACCAATATAATGCACAAACCATTCATGGTTTATTAACTAATCCAGAACTTTATCCAGAATTTTCTGCTGACTATAATAGTAAATTAAACCAAGCAAGAAATAATTTAATTAATAATCATAACGTAGAAATTGATAATTTAAATAATAAATTTGGTAATTCTAATGTTATTATAAAACCTAAATATCAAAATGCCCAAAGATTGGTTTTGGATAAAGACAATCCATCTTTGCGACAAAATTATTTTGAAATGGGTGTTTCGCATCCAAATTTTAATGGATCATATAAACATTTCAGAAATTTTAATAACGGCATAGGCCATTTTCGGGGTACAATGACCCCCGATGGAGCATCCATATTAAATGCAGATAAACCTGGTGAAGATTTATCTCAATCAATGTTACAAACAAAACCTAATTCTGCTGTTATTGAAGAAATACAATCTGATGCTCAACAAACAAATCAACAAACTGGATCTTTAAGGCAAGTTCATGGGGTTGTTGCCAAAGCTGCTATACAACACGCTTTAGAAAATGGGGCTAATACTATTTATTTTCCAACTTCTAAACCAATTATTGCAAGAAGAATTGGCCCAAAAGAAAGTTGGGAAAATATTCCAGATAAAGTTAATCAAGCGACAGCTTTACATAGAATTTATGATAAAGAAGTTCCTAAATTTGCTCTTGATGAAATTAAAAAAATACCTGGTGTTACTCATTCCATGACGGATGGTGGTTTTTATCATGTTTTTGATTTCAATGATGCTGCAAAAGACCGCATTTTAAATGGCGCAGGAATGAGAACGCCTGGTTATAAAAAAGGCGGGGCTGTTGTTAATCAAGCACTTAGTGTATTATCTAAATACGGCTCTACGCTGCCAGACGCCGATGTAATTTTAAGGCAGCTCAAACGGGGACGCCCGTAAAACCTAGCTAGGGGTAGTAAAATGTCAGAAACAGCAAAAGCCGCAAGAAAGGCGAATAAGGCAAAAGCCTTACGTCTTACTTCAGTAAGTAAAGATAAAGTTGACGCATCGGATTTCGTTGCACAGCCAGACATCAACGCTGGTATTAAAACTGGTGCACGTCCTATTTCCAAGCGTGCATTTAAGCGTGGTGGCAAGGTAGAGGGTGTTAAGGCCCATGCTCATGCTGGACGTAAAGCACGCAAATCAGGTGGGAAGGCAATTACTGCCGATACGCTGATCAACCGCAATGTGAAAGAAGCCAACGAAGATCGTGAAGGCATCAAGCACATTGGCGCATTTAAAAAGGGCGGCAAAGTCCATCGTGCACATAAGAAAACTGGTGGCAAAGTCAATAGACGCCATTATGAAGATGGTGGTTTAACTCAAAAAAACAAAGACTTTGAAGAACTCGTCAAAAATATGTCTGATCAAATTCAGTCATTAAAAAACCAAGGAAAAAACGTTGATGAATATTATGCTGATCAAGCTACAAAAAATATACAAAAAGAACTAATGAACCCTGGGAGTAATCAATTTAAAAAGGGCGGCAAAGTCCATCGTGCACATAAGAAAACTGGCGGTTCTGATGGAATTACTCAATGGCTAAAAGACCATGAAAGTGATTATGATGATCGTACAGGCGCTGGCGCTATTACTGACGATCAGGGCAACGACTACGATCCTAACAAAGATGGTGACGGCAAAAAACGTGGTGGTCGTGCTACTCACCACGGCAAGCATCATCGTCATCATAAGGCTGGCGGGGGCGCTATGATTGACCCTCGTGCTGCTGCGGCGGCTAACATTGCCAATTCCAATCGTGCAGGCGTTCCTACAGGTCGTCTTGCTTCCGTTCCAACAGGTTCACAAGCACTCAAGCTTATGGGCATGAAAAAGGGCGGCAAGGCAGCTCATCCTGATATTGCTGAAGACAAAGCACTCATCAAAAAGATGGTTAAGGGCGAAGCTCTCAAGCATCGTAAGCATGGGGGTGAAGCAAGCCATAAGTGGATACAGGGCGCTATTAAGCACCCAGGCGCTTTGCATAAAGAGCTTCATGTAGCTGCTGGCGAAAAAATTCCTGCTAAAAAACTGGAAAAAGCCACACATAGCTCAAATCCTAAATTAGCTAAACGTGCTAACCTTGCTAAAACATTGAAATCTTTGCATAAAAAGGATGGTGGTTCGGCTACTCACAAGGGTTTGGAAATGATGGAGATGACTGGTGTTCGTCGCACTGGTGATCGCATCCCACGCAAGTCTGGTGGCAAAGTTGGTAAGGGTAAAACCCACATCAACATCATGATTAATCCTCATGGTGCGGGTAATGGCCCAACACCTGCTGGTATGCCCCAAGCTGGTATGCCAAAGCCAGCTGGTACTCCAGTTCCTGTAGCACCTCCATCAGCTCCTCCTATGGGTATGCCAATGGGCGTTCCAATGGGTATGCCAATGGGCGCACCTCCTGCAATGCCTCAACAAGGCGCTATGCCTCCAATGCCTCGTAAGCGTGGTGGTCGTGCCTATCCGATTAAGGATGGTGCAGGCGGCGGCGAAGGTCGTTTGCAAAAGATGAAGGCTTACGGGACAAAGCCTCCCAAGGGGCCAGAATCTTATTGATTTAATTAGCGGTTCGGTCTGCTAATTGAAACGGGGTGGCTGGTATCCCCTCTGTTATCAGCCACCCTAGTATATACAGAGGGGAACCACCATTTAGAGGGGAAGGGTGGAAATATGTTAACGTATTCAAGTGTATATGAACATGAGCTTAAAAAACTCATAATGGATGAAATAAATAGGTTATTAGATATTTTATCAAACGGAATGAGCTTGGAAGACTACGCAGATTACAAGCATCACATTGGTAAAATAACAGGGCTTCGCACAGCTTTAGAGTTGTGTGACGAGGCTGAACGTATTGCTCAGTCTAAATAGTGGCAACAATAGAGAGGGTTAAAATGCCGTACATGAAAATGGTTCATCAAACCGATCCAAGAGACGAAATTATTAAGAAAATCGGTAACTTAGATGGTATTGAGATTTTTAATAACCAACTTCTGGTGGGGATTTATATCCGCCCAGAAAAGACTAAGGGAGGCATCATTATTACGGATCAAAGCCGTGATGAAGATAAGTTCCAAGGCAAAGTTGGGTTGGTTTTGAAGAAAGGACCAGACGCTTTTGTGGATGAAAGCGGTAAATGGTTCAAGGGTATGGATGTTGAGGTTGGTGATTGGATTGTTTTGCGACCATCTGATGGCTGGGCATTGAACATTCATGGCGTTGAGTGCCGTTTAATTGAAGATACTTTGGTTCGCATCCGCATCCCAGAACCAGATAATGTTTGGTAAGGAGATTGATATGGCTGATGAAGACAATCAACTAGAAATGCCTTTGGAGGAAAAGCTTCCAGAGGCAGAAATTTCCCTTGAAGAGCCGAAACAAGAGGAAATTCAGGTTATTGAAATAGAAGATGACGATGATAAGGGGGCGGTTCGTGAACTTCCCACAGATATTGGCATCGCAAAGCTTAAAGCTGACTTAGAAGAGCAGAAAAAAGCTTATGAACAAGAAAAACAGTATCGTTTAGAAGCAGAAAAACGGGCTAAAGAGGCTGCATTAGCGGCTCATAAGGCTAAAAATGAGGTTCAAGACACCAATTTGACCCTCATTCGCAATGCTATTGATACTGTCAAGCGTGACACTGAGATGTTGAAGATCAGTTATCGTGAAGCCATGCAAATGGGCGATTACGATAAGGTGGCTGACATTCAGCAAATGATGTCAAACAACTCGGCAAAGTTGTTACAGCTTGAAAATGGTCGAGACCGCCTTGAAAATATGCCTCGGCAGGAAGAACCTAAATTTAATTACGCACCAAATGATCCTGTGGAGCAATTGGCATCGCAATTAACCCCACGTTCTGCCGATTGGGTGCGTCGCCATCCACAGTTTGCTCGTGATCAACGCCTTATGCAGCGTATGATTGCCGCTCATAACTTGGTGACAACCGATGGCTTTGTTGCTGATACCGATGAATATTTCGCTGAAGTCGAAAAAATCCTTGGTGTGGGCCAACGTCAGGTTCAGGCTCCTGCTCCTGTGGAGGATGATGCAATGTCTGAGGCAGCACAGCCCGTGGCAAAGCGCCAATCGCCTACTCCTGTGGAACGGAAACAGGCCCCTCCTGCGGCTCCCGTTAGCCGTAGCGGTACAGCGCCTGGTTCACGACCAAATACTGTTCGTCTAACATCACAAGAGCGTGAAATAGCCAGTATGATGGGCATGACTGATCAGGAGTATGCCAAAAACAAACTTGCCCTTCAAAAAGAAGGCAAACTTAATTAGGAGATAAAAGATGGAAAATGCACCTAAGCGCCGTGGTCGTCCTGTGCGGCAAAAACCAGTAGAGCAGGCAAAAGAAGTTCTAGCTAACCCATTTGAACGAGAGGATGTCGAACTTCCTTGGGAACGTGAGGAAGCAAAGCCAGCAAAGGCAGAAATGCGGCCCCCTATGCGTGATGAAGACCCACGCTCAAGAGCGGCCCGTCGTGCAGCCGAAATTCGTAGTCATCTCAATGGCATGGATCAAGGAACTGATGAGTTCTACATTGACCCATCCATTATCCCAGATGGTTGGACTTACGAATGGAAGCGTCACACTGTTTGGAACCAAGAAGATCCCACATATCAGGTTTCTTTGGCCCATAAGGGTTGGGAACCAGTCCCTGCCAGCCGTCATCCAGAGCTTATGCCAAAGGGTACGACTGCAAACGTTATTATGCGTAAGGGACAGATTTTGATGGAGCGTCCTGAAGAATTGACAATTGAGGCCCGTCAGCTTGAACGTCGTGCCGCATTGCTTCAAGTTCGTCAGAAAGAGCAGCAGCTCACACAGGCTCCTGATGGAACAATGACCCGTGATCACGCCTTGGCTAAACCTAGAATTAATAAAGGTTTTGAGCCAATGCCGATACCGAAAGAAATATAAAATTAACTAATTTGGCGGGTTTAGTCCCGCCAATTTTTTGACTTACTATATGTAGTTGACAGAGCTATGTATTTTGGGTTATTAGAAGAATATGCAGTAACTGCATCGTTCCCCCCGGCGTGGGAATGTATCTAAACCTGTGGGCCTGTCGCCCATTTTTCTTGGTTCTTAGTCGCCCCGGCGTGCGATGATGGACTTTCCTGTAAGAAGGAGAACCCGTCATGGCGAACACAAATGCGCCTTTCGGTTTTCGTCAATACACAGGTAACGGCTCTGCTCCAACATACGAGCAAGTCGCTGTTGTTATTGATTACAATGCTTCAGCCATTTACTTTGGCGATCCAGTAACACAACAATCAGATGGTTCTTATGCTCAGTCGGCTTCGACTGGTGCAACACCTGTCGCTCTCGGCATCGGTGGTATTTTTGTTGGCTGCCAATATTTGTCAGTTTCACAAAAGCGTATCGTTTGGTCAAACTTCTGGCCCGGTAGCGATGTTGCTTCTGGCAACTATGTGACTGGCTATATTATCAATGATCCAAATGCTCGCTTTATTGCTCAGTCGGACAGCACAGGTCTTGCTTTCCCAACTGACATCAATGCGACAATCGGCTTCGCTATTGGCACAGGTAATTCCGCAAACGGCATTTCTGGTGCTTATCTCGATACCACAACCCTCAACACCGCAACATATAACGTAAATGCTCCATTCAAAGTGGTTGGCATTTATCAGCCTGTTGTTGCTGGTTTCCCCGGCGCTTATGCTAATGGTCAGGCTTATGACTGGGCAATTGTCGCCTTCAATAACGTTGCTACACGCAACTTCACTGGCGTCTAAGGAGTAAGGACCAATGGCTGTTAATCTCTCTGCCATAAAAGACCTTCTCCTCCCCGGTCTCCGTGGGATTGAAGGCAAGTACGAGATGATCCCATCTCAGTACGACAAAATCTTTACAAAGCATGACTCAAAGCTTGCTTTGGAACGTACCGCTGAAATGCGTTACCTTGGGCTTGCACAGCTCAAGACAGAAGGTGCACAGACATCTTTCGATAACGGCGCAGGTGAGCGTTATGTCTACAACCAAGAGCATACAGAAATTGCTCTTGGCTATGCGATTACCCGTAAGGCAATTGATGACAACCTGTATAAGACACAGTTTGCTCCATCAAACCTTGGCTTGATTGAGTCATTCCAGCAAACCAAGGAAATTTACGGCGCAAACATTTTGAACACCGCAACAACCTACAACTCAGCAGTTGGCGGTGACGGCGTTGCTCTCTGTTCAACATCCCACCCAATTGATGGTGGTACTGTTGCTAACACTCCTTCAACACAGGTTGACTTGAACGAAGCTACATTGCTTAACGCAATGATCGCTATCCGTACAAACTTCCGTGACCAAGCTGGTCTGAAGGTGTTTGCTCGTGGTCGTAAATTGATTGTACCTCCACAGTTGGAGCCAGTTGCAATCCGTCTCGTGAAGACAGAATTGCGCCCAGGCACAGCAGATAATGATGTCAATGCTATCTTGACAACCGCAGGTGGATTGCCTGAAGGTTACATGGTCAACGACTTCTTGACATCTGCTTATGCTTGGTTCTTGCTCACCAACATTGATGGTCTGTCATATATGGAACGTGTCAAGTTCGAAAGTGATATGCAAGTTGACTTCGTGACTGATAACCTCTTGGTTAAAGGTTATGAGCGTTACAGCTTCGGTTACTACAACTGGCGTTCCATTTATGGTTCGTTCCCAACATCATAATAATGGCATAGTCTCTCTCTTAACGGAGAGAGACTTCCTTATAGGAGACAAAATATGTCAGACATTAATGGTGGGTTTTACCCTAATAACAATGGTAGCCCCGTACAGGCTGGGACTACTTTTACTGGCCCTTTGATCGCTGGTAACGTCATTCACTCAGATGGCACGGGCAACCTTGCTGCTTTGGGTGGTACGACTGGTACTGCAAACGCTGGTTATGCTAACATGGCACAATCCGCTGTTGTTACTCAGGCAAGCGGCGCTACCACAATTGTGATCCCTGCCCAAAGCCAAATCACCGACATTTATTTGATGGTGACTACTGCTTGGACTGGTGCTGCTGCTACTTTGAATATTGGTGCAACTGCTGGTACATCAGCTGCAACTGCTTTTACTGCCGCTAACGCTGTGACTGCAAGTGCTCTTGGACAGCTCACCATTGTTCCTGGTACAGGCGCAGCTCAGGTTGCAAACTGGGATAACGTCTCAAACGCTACTTTTCAAACAGGTGGCCCACAAGATGTTCAGATCAAAGTAACTTCCGCAAACACAGGCAGTGGCGTAGGCACTCTTACAGTGTTCTATATCCAAGGCATCAACAACGCTTCCTGATAGGAGACTCAAATGAAGGGTCATAAAGCACATCACCACGCTGCCCACATGGGCAAAAAGCACAAGAACACAGGAGGCACTGTTGATCACGACATGGCTCCTAAAGAAGTGTACGAAGGCGCAGGCTCAAACGTCGTGAAAGAAGCTGAAGAAAAGTCAGCTAAAAAGCATGGCGGTCGTACAAAGCGTAAGCATGGCGGTCATGTTATGCACCATCACGAAGGCCACGTTAAGCACGTTGGCGCAGTGCATGGCGAGCATACAAAGCATCACGCTGGTCGCAAGGCTCGTAAGAGCGGTGGCGGCGTAGAAGCTAACCCATTTTCTTCAGCCCGCAAGGGTACGGCTCCTAAAGGCCGTAAAGAAGAGATGGAATGGGAATAAGATAACCCCCTAAGGTAGTCTTATTTACGGGGGCCATTGCGCCCCCGTTTTACTAAGTGAGGCAAGCATGACAGCAGCATGGACTCGTAAAGAAGGCAAAAACCCTTCAGGTGGCTTAAATGAAAAAGGGCGTGCTTCTGCACGAGCTGAAGGTCATCATCTTAAAGCCCCAACCAAAGACAGCGATAATCCACGTCATAAATCATTCTGTGAACGGATGACGGGAATAAAGCGCAAGTTGACAGGGTCTGCAAAGGCTGCCGATCCCGACAGTCGTATCAACAAATCTCTTCGTAAATGGGGATGTTAGTATGACTGAGAAACCTTTTTGGAAGAAATCTGCTCCAGAAGATGCTACACATAAACATCTGAACCGCAAACAGGTTCAAAAGGCAAAGGCTAGTGCTAGAGCGGCTGGTCGGCCTTATCCAAATTTAATTGATAACGTGGCTGCTGCCCGTTCAGGAAAAGGTAAATAATTATGGCTACGTTTTCTCAACCAGGCGTTGTTTGGGACTCAATCACCAAAAATGGCAAACATGAACCATTCGAATTGCAAGTTGGTCGTGGATTAATCTCGTACCATCAACCTGTTGAGATTTTTGGCTATTCAACTCAAATTGGATCAACTGCTCTTGGACCTACTTGGGAAGGTCTGACACAATCAGGCGGCGCTTATGTTTATCCCTCATCAGCTATTCAGCTTGTTTTGCTGAGTGCATCTGGCGCAACTGATGCTGGCTTGATTGTTCAGGTTAACGGCTTGGATGCAAACTATAATGCCATTTCAGAACTGGCGACACTCAATGGTTCTGGAACTGTCACAACAACCAATTCTTACTTCCGTATTAATGGTTTGTTTGTTACAAATGGACTTAATGCTGGTAATATTACTGCTAAATCGTCTGGCGGCACATTATACGCTCAGATCAATGCTGGTATCGGACAAACACAAATGTCCATTTACACAGTCCCTGCTGGCTATACCTTCTATCTTACTTATATCCAAGCCAACGCATCAATCGGATTTACATCCAGCGCATATATGACGTTTGCTGAGTATAATAAGTTTAACCTTGGTGCAACTATCCAAGAAAATGGTTATAACTACACAACAAATGGGAACACAACTGTGTTAGCGCAGTCTCCGTTTGTGCAAATCTTTAACATTCCGTACACTGTTCCTGTCGCTCATCCCGCTGGAACGGACATTCAATATCAAATTAAATCAAGCACAGGCGGACCATATATTGCGTCAATCTTTGCTGGTGGTTATTTGATCAATAATGCTACAGCTACGACCTTCTAATAGGAGCTGTTATGGCTACAAGCGGCACTTACAATTACAATCCCTCTTTAGGTGAGCTGACGCTTTATGCCTATAATCTGGCAGGGATAAGAAACACAGCTCTTCTGCAAGAACACATGGAAACGGCACGCATGGCTTCCAACTTGCTTTTAGCAAATTGGTCAAATCGTGGCGTTAACTTGTGGCAGGTTGATCTTGTTTCCGTTCCAATGACAACATCACAGGCAATTACACAAATTACAGGTGATGGGACAACGGCAACTGTTACTTATCCAACGCCTAATACGCCAATTTATACAGTTGGACAAAACATTACGATCTTAAATTCATCAGTTTCTGGTTATAATGTTTCGGCTGTTGTGACGGCTTCTGGCGCAGGTTATGTATCTTTTGCAAACACAACAACGGGCACAGCTACTGGTGGCACTATTTCCACGACAAATCCAGCATCAACTTATAGTGTTAACCCCAACACTGTAATGATTTTGGATGGGTATATGGCTCAAATATACGGCAATAACGAAACAGATCGTTATATTATGCCAATTAGCCGTTCAGAATACGCTTCTTACCCAAATAAATACCAAAATGGGTTCCCAACAACCTATTGGTTTGATCGTTTGTTGTCTCCACAAGTTACTTTGTGGCCCGTTCCAAATGGCTCTGAGGCGTTTTTTAAGTATTATCGTGTCATTCAAGTTCAAGATAGCGAATTTACCAGAGGTCAGCAGGTAGATATTCCTTATTTGTGGCTTGATGCCTTTGCTTATGGATTGGCACACCGCATTTCAGAGATTTGGATGCCTGCTATGGCTCCTGCTTTAGAAGCAAGGGCAGATAAAGCTTATACTGTTGCTGCTGAACAAAATGTTGAGTATGCGCAGCAATACTTTTCCCCTCAAATTGCAGGGTATTTTAGATGAGGCCACACGGCAGGGCGTCGGTTAGTGTTAGTAATCCAAGAGCCTTCGGTATATGCGACAGGTGTGGGTTTCTGTACAACCATGTCAATCTAAAATGGCAATATGATTGGGCTGGAGCAAGCCTTATTAACAAAAGAATACTTGTCTGCGACCAATGTCTTGACGTTCCACAAGAACAGTTACGAGCTATTGTTGTGCCAGCAGATCCAATGCCAATTATTAATGCTCGTATTCAAGATTATGTGACGGCTGAAAGCAATTATCAAACGACTTCAGCGCCGACTGTTTATGACCCGACGACTGGCATACCAATTCCGTCAACGACTAATTTAATTACACAAGACAATCAGCAGTTGACAACGCAACCCTATGGGCAACCAGTTGGATTAGAACAAGGTGCTGTTATGCCCTTAAATGGGACAACGCATTATAATGTTCAATTAAATCCTCTGTCTGTTACGTCTGCTGGATCTACAGTTATTTCCGTAACATTTTCTTCGCCTCATGGTCTGCAAACTAATGACCAGATTTCCGTGGAAGGGTTATCAAATAACTTAGCCAATGGATTTTATTCTGTGACTGTTACAACAGCTACAGCCTTCACCTATCAAACATATTCTGCTATACCTTCGGGTGGGCTTTTGACTGGCAAAACCAATATGGTAACGGCGCTAGTTGGGCTTCCGTATGGTTATACGCAGATACCTCAAGTGGGACTATAAGACATGGCTAACATTACAATTCCTCAACTGCCGTCAGCCACGTCACTTAGCGGTTCCGAACAATTAGAGGCTGTGCAATCTAATACCTCAGTAAGGGTTACAGCACAGCAAATTGCACAGTACACCGCATCACTTTATCCTGCGCCTGGAATTAGCAGTGTTACAGCCAGTTCGCCTCTTCAATCTTCGACAGTCTCTGGCGCTGTCACTATTACGCTTCCCACGGCAGCTATTAGCAATACTTACCTC
>Ga0007867_1000274_pt1 | contig 20064 bp, 26 predicted proteins | sample CryBogCBH25Aug08_FD_71224 | JGI IMG/M metagenome (GOLD analysis project Ga0007867, IMG submission 71224) | Freshwater microbial communities from Crystal Bog, Wisconsin, USA - CBH25Aug08 | ecosystem: Environmental > Aquatic > Freshwater > Lake | place: Crystal Bog, Wisconsin, USA | collected... | reverse complement strand
CCCTAAATGGAGTTTTGCTCGCATCGACGAGAATAATAACGTTGTTGAAGTTGCAGAAAAAAAGCCAATAAGCAATATTGCTACAGCGGGTATATATTATTGGAAAAAAGGCTCTGATTACGTAAAATATGCTGAACAAATGATACGAAACAATATTCGAGTCAATAACGAGTTTTACGTCTGCCCTGTTTTTAATGAAGCAATTGCTGACCGTAAGGTGATCAAAACATATAATATTAAAAAAATGTGGGGCATTGGTACGCCGGAAGATTTAGATATTTTTCTAAAAAGATGAATATTGGCATATCTATAACAGGTATTAGTCATTTAACCGATAGCTATAGACCTTATTCACGTAGCTATAAAACATGTTACGAGAATTTTTTTTCTGAAGTATATAACCCGCTTATAAGAAAAAATACTATAACAACATATATAACAACTTATTATTCATCTGAAATATCAAACATTTTAAATATCTACAATCCTAAAAAATTTCAAATATTTAATTTTAACAATTCACATCAAGTACAAACAATTATTAAAAGTTTAGAGCAACTTCGCAATGAAAATCTTGACTTAGTCGTATGTACGAGGTTTGACTTAGCCTTTAATGAGGGTATAATTAATAAATTGAATTTTGATCTTTCGAAGTTTAATTTTTTGTTTAAGGAGCAAGATTATTGGGAGAGTAATAAATTTGTTAATGATTGTTTTTATGTTTTTCCGTATACGATGCTTGAAGATGTTATAGCTGCGTGTTATGATCTTTTATCAAATCCACCAAGACCGGGACTAATGGATATGCACGGTTTATATGTATGCCTAGAAAAGCTGATAACGTCAGCTAATATTAATATCGTAAGTAGCGATTTCATGTTGAGCCACGAAAATCGTCTCTATACACTAAAGCGTTTATAAATGATCTACATATCACATAGAGGTAATCTATCTGGACCTGATAAAACGATTGAAAATTTACCCGAACAGATAAAAAAAGTTCTCCAGAGCGGATATCATTGTGAAATTGACGTGTGGAAAATAAACAATAATTTTTATCTCGGCCATGACGAACCTCAATATCAGGTTGATAAAAAATTTTTAAAAACAAGAAATCTATGGTGCCATGCAAAAAATATTGACGCTTTATTTGAGCTTAAAAAGCTTAATACAAATTGTTTTTTTCACAACACAGATGATGTTACATTGACGAGTAAGGGTTATCTCTGGACATATCCAGGTCAGCAGCTTACAATAGATTCTATTGCCGTGCTACCAGAACGGGTATTTAACTATAATACACAAATTGCAAAAGGTATTTGTACGGATTACATATACTTGTATACACAATGACAATAATAATACTATCAAATACTGCAAATATTGAATATTACAATTTGCTTAAAAACTGTATTGATTCTATTGATACGAGCAGATACAATGTTATTGTTGTTGAAACGAATACCAAGCTTAAGAACAAAGAAATACCGCTTAAAGCGAGTTTTATCTTTCCAGAGAGAGAATTTAATTATAACGAATTTTTAAATATTGGCATAAGAGCAGCTGATGATTCAAAATATGTATTAGCAAATAACGATATAATTTTTGAAGCTGGGTGTTTAGAAGAGATTGAAACCAAGCTCGATATATTTGATTCTGTAAGCCCGCAAGACATTAATACACATATTAATATTAATGAAGATACGCCTGGTACAAAAGTAGGTTATCACGTACTTGGTTGTTGTATTGCTTTAAATCGCGCAACACTTAATACAATAGGTGAATTCGATGAAAAATTTAAATTCTGGTATCAAGATAATGATTATTGCAATAACTTAAAGGAACATAACTTACAACACGTGCTATTATCAAAAGCTAAAATAAAGCATCTTAAAGGTCAGAGTCATATTTTAATACATGACAAGCTCTATGAAATGACGCATGGGCTCGAATCGACTTTAAAAGATAAATGGAAAAAATACGAATGAAAATTGCAATACTAATACCCTCTCGTGAGAGAATGAATAGAAGATTGACGATAATATCGTCAATAATTACAACGGTAAGTGATATTAATAATGTCAATATATACTTTGGTGTTGACGAGGATGACCCTACACGTGATATTCTATATAAGATATCAAAAGCAATTCCTTGCGTTAAGATTGTCGATATAAAAAATGATAAACAATTTATCGGCTTAGGTAAGATGTGGAATATATGCGTCGAAAATTCTGACGAGAAAATTATATCTATGATAGGAGACGATATGGTGTTTAGAACACCGAACTGGGATGTTGAAGTTATTAAAGAATTTACTGAAAAACTTCCAGAAGATAAAATTAAAGCTATCTATTGCAATGATGATTGTCATGGTGAGAGATTGGCAGTAAATTTTTTCTGTCACAGAAAATATGTCGAGGTCTTGGGTAAGTTTATGCGTGAAGAATTTAAGATTAATTGGATCGATACATGGTTACAACAGGTCATGAGCGCCTTTGGTCGCCTTTCATATCGCGGCGATATAATGATAGAACATAAGCATTGGGTACTCGGTAAAGATTCAAAAGATAAAACCGCCGAAAGAATGGATATCGCCGATACAGGTAAAATTAGCGATAAGCTCTGGAATGAATTAGTCGATGAGAGAGTTAAAGATGTACTCAAACTTGGTGAATATTTACAGCAAACACCGGATTGGTCTGTAGTAGATACGAGAGGCACGACAATCAAATTATCATAGCATGATAAAAATCTATACACATTACAGCGATAGTCATAAAGACATTTACGACAATTACTTTAAAGCGTCGTTACGCAGTATATATACACCAAGTGAGGTCTCTATAAGAGGATGTTATCACGAGCAGACGACATCAGATGGCATGTTCATGTCACCAGGATGGCTTGATTCAATGAATATCAAGCTTGATGTTATTCTTACAGCTCTGGAAGAGAATAAAAATAAATGGTTTATTTTTTCAGATTGTGACGTGCAGTTCTTTAAGCCTTTTGTTGAAGATCTTGAATTTGAACTTAATGGGTTTGATATAGTGTGTCAAAACGACTGTAACTCTCTTTGTGCGGGCTTTTTTGCCTGTAATGCTAATGAGCGTACAAATCTCTTATTCACAACAATAAAACAAAATTTTAGATACTTAGTTAATGATCAAGTGGCATTAAATGAATATAGAAATCTAGTTAAATATAAATTACTCGATCCGCAAAAATACTATACAATCGGTAATTATTTCACAAATACCGACGGTACACATATTTGGGATAATAATACAGCCATTATTCCACCGTCAAACATACTCTTACATCACGCTAATTATGTAAAGGGAACCGCAAATAAGATTAAGTTAATGGATCTTATTAAGAGTAGTATATGAAGATATGGTTCGATAGAAACAAAATATGCTTTAAAACGTTTATAACGGAAAAATTTTTATTAATGCCGTTCTATGAAAGGCAAATTATTAAGTCAAATAAAGATTTTAAAAATGCAGATAACTGGATAGATTCTTGTACTAATATTATACATGAAGTACCACAAAAGGAAGCTAATGTGTTTGTTTATCATGATAAACTAGATACTGGTATAAGCGATACAATTCAATTAGCTACTAAGCTCAATAAGCAGATAATTGCATTCTATAATGATGATAATAGTGCACCGACATCATTACCGCCTTGTGTTGATCTCTATCGAACTTCTCTCCACAAGAGTAAGCAAAAAATAAACGAATATTCTTTTCCTGCATGGAGTGAAGATTTTGGCACAGCTGAAAGACTGCATATAAGATCAAAGTCAGAAAAGCCTGTTGTAGGTTTTTGTGGCGCAGTAACGCATCCTATTCGCCATACAGCAATATCTTTAATTGAAAAGAATACTAATTTAAATACTAATTTTTTAATCCGTGGAAATTTTTGGGGCGGTAGTATTCATGACCCACAGATACGTGAGGAATATATTTGTAATATTAACTCAAGTGACATGGTATTATGCTGCAGAGGAGCTGGTAATTTTTCTTACCGACTCTACGAAACAATATCACTCGGTCGTGTACCGATTATCGTAGATACTGATATCGTATTGCCTTGTGATGATATGATTGACTGGAAGTCTATTAGTATCTGGGTCGAAGATATTAATTTAATAAATGATAGTATCAATAATTTTTGGCAGAAAATTACAGATATTGATTATAAAAAATTACAAACTACAATAAGAGATACGTACGAAAAATATATCTGCCCAACTGGGTTTACGTCATATTTGAGTAACAAATATCAAATACCATGAAAGTCTCATTTAATCAAACATACGGTAATAATCGAAAAATTTTATTACAAGCCAGGTTAAGAGATAAGAAATTTATTGAGTTTTTATCTTTTTTTGATATTAATATATTTTCATTCCATAATTGCAGCGACGAAATTATTAATTTCTTTCGAGACAATAAAGAAATAATACCTAATGTTCGTATCATTATTAATAATGACATTTCATATACGCAATGTATAGTGAGATTGCTAAAGATTATTAATGAATTAAACGCTAGATATTTTTTCTTTTATCAAGACGATACATTTAGCTATGATAACGATGATATTAATTTTAAGTCCCTACTCGACTACGTCTTTACTGAAAACGATATAATGTTAACATTTTTTGAACGCGAAGAATTTTTTAATAATTTGAGAGTTTTAAAACAATTAGATGATATAAGGGTATACGATAACCACACGGTAAATTATGCAGCTAGTAATAAATGGTCGTTTGATGATTCACCTTATATCTGCACAACTAATTATCTATCCAATATATACGATCAAAATTATCTTAGCTGTCCTGATATCTGGGCAGCTGAACAGTATAATAATTTTAAATTTAAAACAAATAATATTAAACGATATGTTTTAAATAAATCTCTCTTTAAGAATTATAATTTTATCGGACATAACGACTGGAATAAAGATGAAGAAATCAGATTATTGAAACAAAAAAAGCTATTATGAATATAACAGTAACACCACACGGTCGAACAGGTAACCGATTGATGCAGTATGCTTTAGCTCTTGTTCTTGCTAAAGATAAAAAATACAATTTTAACGCTGAACATATACCGTATTTTGATCAAATTGAATACACATCACATGTACAAAATGATTTAAACACCTTTAAAACATCGACATTTGGTAATCATTATTACGATTATAACTATCTACTATCTTGCAATAGTAATATTAATATTGATAGCTACGTACAACAGAGTTACGGACTAATACCGCATAGAGACTATCTCAGACAGCAATTTGGTGTACTTAATACCCTTGACACGTTACCAGAAGATGATGAGCTAGTTATACATATAAGAGAAACTGATTATAAAGTCATTAATGCTTATCTCGGAGATAATATGTATACAAATCTCGTTAAAAATAGTAAATTTAGCAAAAACACAATTGTTACGGACAATATTAATTCACCTTTAATTAAAGAATTAGCCTCACTCGGCTGTACTGTTTTTACCAAACAACAAGCTGTTGATTGGCAGTACCCGTTTTTTTCAAAAAATGAATTAGATGATTTTAACTATCTGCTACATAGCAAAAATTTGTTTATCTCGCAATCAACATTTTCATGGTGGGCCGCTTTTCTAGGCAATCATAATCAAATTATTTTTCCATATATGAAAACCGGCGGTATGTGGCCACTTAATCCTACACAAGACGATGTTAATTTATATTTTGATTTTGGTGTAACGAGCAAATATATACTATAAATGTTATGATATACGATTTCAGTCTCTTAAGGCCACCAGCCCGTTACCCTGTTTATCCACCATATCATACCGGCGACTATTTAGAGGAATATTTTTACAAATTCTATATCAAAAATAAACAAGAGTTTGATACAACAGGTTACACATATATCCCTATATTCTGGACCAATGTCTATAATAACAACGAAAATAGACACCTTGTACAGTCATATTTAAACGCGCTACCAGTAGGTAAGTATTTTACTGTTTCGCAGCACGACGATGCTGTTGCAGAAAAACTACCCCCTAGAGCATTAAGCTTTGAAGCAGGAGGTAATAAAACAGGTATACCTTTACCGCTCATTTGCTCGTCACTTAATGAGAAGGGAATACCATTGAACGATAAAGATATATTTTGCTCTTTTGTTGGTTCTGTTCTCGGTCCTATACGCGAACAAATGCACCATCAATACAATGACGACAACGAAGTATATTTCTCACCTCAACAATGGACGAATCAAGTCGTACCCTCTCGACTTGAGGAATTTATTAATATAACAAAACGTTCAATTTTTTCTCTCTGTCCAAGAGGTTATGGAGCTCAGAGCTTTAGATTATATGAAGTTATGCAACTCGGATCGATACCTGTTTTTATATATGACAAGGAATGGTTTCCGTTTAATAATGACATCAATTGGAGTGATTTCTGCGTGTTAATACACGCGTCAAAGATTAGCGAATTAAAATCTATCTTAAAAAATATTACAACAGATCAACAGCAGAAAATGCTCGATAAGGGTAAAGAGATATACCAGCAATACTTTACACTCGAGGGTACTTGTATACAAATTTTGAATACACTTAAACAATACAAATAAAATTATGAAAAAAATAAATAAAATATCTTTTTCCCAAGCTATGAAAAATAGTAGTGGGTATACATCTCTACTTGAAAAAGAAAAATGGGATATCTTAGAAAGCTTGTATAATCGTGATCACGATACAACTATTACCAAGATACCAAAAATAATACATCAAATCTGGGTTGGCGGTCCACCACCACCGCAAATATTGGAATTAGTAAATTCAATTAAAAATACAAATCCAGGCTTTGATCACATACTATGGACAGATAAAGAAATACAAGCGCTTGAATTTAAAAATAAAGATATATTCAATCAATGTACTAACCTTGGTCAAAAATCAGATATTTTAAGATACGCTTTACTTGAACAATTTGGCGGCATATATCTCGATACTGACTTCGTAGGTATTAAGTCATTTGACTCGTTACTACATTACGATTTTTTTACAGGTGTTGCTTATGACCGCGAACCAACGATGTTTAATGGCTTAATAGGAAGTACAAAAAATAACGCTCTTATCAAATCTCTTAACGATATCGATGGAAGTAGTATTCAGAATAATAAGCAATGTGAGCATGTGTTTAATACGACAGGACCTTGGTATATGGGTAATAAATTTTTTGACGAATATAAAAATGTCGAAGCTATCGTATCATTACCTGTCTCCTTTTTTTACGCTTTTCCTAACTTTTTACGCGATCAAGTAAAAGGTACATCGTATAGCAACTACATAGAGAAAGAAAGCATCTGCGTACATTTATGGCACTCATCATGGATGTAGAACATTTTATATCAGGTGAGCGATTTCAGGCATTAGCTGATATTAGCTTTATCCCTCTCGGCAGCGGTAATGGCGAAAGTGAATGCGGTTTTGTTAAAGACCAGCAATTCAATAACAACTATAACGTTTTCTATTATAGTGATGACACTACAGAATTACCTGACATGACAAATATAAAAAAGATATTTGTAAATACATGGACTCTAGATAAATTTTTTAAAACTATTTTTCCTCTATTAAAAGGACAGTATGTTTTTATATCGCATAATTCAGACCTTGGATTCACTGAGAGATATCTTCAGTTTCTAGATGACGATAGAGTAATAAAATGGTTTAGTCAAAATTCGTATTTTGAACATAAGAAGTTAATATCTCTACCTATAGGTCTCGGTAATCAACAATATCCTCACGGTAATATTTCCTTAATAAAGCATATCATGGAAGCAAATATTAATAAAGAAATTCTTATTTTTAAAAATTTTGATTGTAGTACAAATTATACCGAACGATTATTTATAGATCAAATTACAACAAAAAATAATATATTAATGTGGCCGCGATACACACAAGAAGAGTATTTCGTAAGACTTGCGCAAAGTAAATTTGTTATTAGCCCTCCAGGTAATGGTGTCGATTGTCATCGAATCTGGGAATGCCTGTACTTTAAGGCAATACCTATTGTTAAATACCACCCCTGCTTCAAACAATATACCAGCCTACCGATTCTATTTATAGACGATTGGCAGATAGTTACAGAAGATTTTCTACGTTCAAATCTTAATAAAATAAAAAATATAACTATTCCGCAACTACACCTAGATTATTGGAAAAGCCTCATTTAAAATATATTAATGAAAGTATTATCGCATAACGAAATTATTAAATTATACGAACAATTTGTTAAAGTTAACTATACCCCCTCTTTTACTGAACGATATAATCCTTTACCTGTATATAAAAATAATAAAAAATGGAAATGGGAAGGAAAAGACTTTCCGCGTGTTATTTCTCTTTTAGAATTTGAAAGATATATTGAAAAGTACAATTTTAAAATTAACGATTTATTAATTTTTAACGGTGAACAAGATCCAGAGATTGAGTATCTAGGTGATAGAATCAAGACATTACATAATTTTGATTATATGGCGGATACTGTTAACTATGATTTGCATCAATTAAAATTACCTCGCACAGATTACGATTTCGTATGTCTCCACCAAACACTCGAGCATATATACAATCCCTATCAATGCCTTACGAATATTCGAAATCATATGAAAGACGGTGGATATCTTTATATTAATGTACCTGCCTGTAATGCACCACATAGCGAACCATTTCATCATTTTACCGGATATACTCCAATGGGACTTGTAGCGATTTGTTACCAAGCTGGATTTAAAATATGTGAAGCGGGTCAATGGGGCAATACAGAATATCTTGTTAAATTATGGACACGTAATCCGGGATGGTCCGATTACACGCAATTAAGTAATCCTGGAGTTAACGAAATAGATAATCCTGTCATAACATGGGCACTATTACAAAAATAAAAATATGTATGGACTTTTATGTATTGATGATATCGCTATTGTCGGTCATAGCTTATTTAAAAATTTTAGACTAGCACTTTATAATTGCTTTGATAAAAATTCTTTTAAAGATGTCACTTCTGTCGATGATTTAAAAGATATTACGCATTTAATCATTATTGACGAGCATTATATACCTTGTGCTAATATATGGAGGCATGATATTTTTATTAACGAGCTGAATAGACGAAATATTAAAACAATTGTATTAAATTTCGAAAAAATATATAATTCAAGCTTTCCATGGAATACTGATAATCAATTAAAACTTCAAACAATTAACAATCTTACACAATTTGTAAGTGATGTTGACGATGCAAAAATCTTAAATAAGCATATAGTAAATAAGCAATTTCTTTCCCGCGACACTGTTTTTGAAATTAAACCACAGATTGAAAAAAATAATAGAATACTATTCATTGGTCAGCTAAATGATTATTATCCGACACGCCGACAGACTATAGATGATGCACGTGCATCCGGTCTTCCTGTTGATATTATTGTAACAGATCGTAGATTAAGTTATTCAGAATTTTTACAGAAATTAAACGAATATACTTTTATACTAAATCCTCTCGGTACAGGTACTTTTCTTAATATTCGATTTTATGAGGCACTAAAACTTGGATGTATTCCATTACAACAAATAACTCAGGATATGATTGGCTTCTACCCTGAGCTATCTAATTCAATTAATTTTATTAATTTTAAAGAAATTACTCTCGATACACTGATATCACATAATATTGTAACGACTGAATATTATTTAGAAGACTTCTTTAAAGATATAAATCTTACTACATATTTACAATAATGTATTCTCCTAAAATAGCTATTTGTATTTCCGGTATTGTAAAATACTGGCGACATAGCTACAATAGTATACAAAAATGGTTTCCAAATGCTGATATTTTTATACATACATGGGATATAGAGTCGTATGAGATTACACCAATAACAGCGCATAGTATAAATAAGTACGAAGAAATTATAAACAAAAATTATATAATTAAAGATATTGTTGAGCAATATAAACCTAAATCATTTATTATTGATAAATTCTCAGACACATCAAAATTATTCTTTAAGCAAAGAGACAATTTAATACTGAAAGGTGCTGACACAAATTCACGTATATCATTATATTCGATGGCCTATAGTATACGCGAATCCTGTCGACTAAAGAAAGCATACGAGTGTTCAAATAATATTACATATGATATTGTATTTCGTATGCGTTTTGATACAGATATACCAGCATGGGATCCTACCACATCGTATTGTAGAGACGCTATCGTAATACCGGTAGGTCAAGATCACGCAGATAGAGGTATAAATGACCAGTTTAGTTATGGGCCCAGCGCACTCATGGATCTATTATGTGAGTTCTATCATCATATAGATATTATTTGCACGGCACCTCATTGGCTACGATCACCGGAGCATTGCTTTTATAATTATCTTGCAAGTGTTGATCTGATACCAAATCAAATAGTTCGTAAGAATATCATTGCATACATTAATAATGCAACTTACATATAATATATGTCAAATAAGATTGTAGTCGAAATAGGAGCCAATAACGGAAAAGATACCCAACGCCTATTAAATGAATATTCTGATGCGGTGATATACGCATTTGAACCTACTCATGAGCTACTTGTAAACTATCTATGGCCGTTAGCTAAATTAAATGAAAGATTAAAGATATTACCTTTTGCTGTTGACAATGAAAATACATTTAAAACTTTTAATATTGCTGGACAAGCTGATTGGGGATGTAGCAGTTTATATCAATTTGCGGACGATTTAGACACTAAATGGCCAGGTCGACCTGACTTTAAAAGTACACATAGTTATTCTGTACCTACCATTACAATGTATGATATTTGCAATTTATACAATATAACTGAAATTGAATATATTCATATCGACACCCAAGGTAGTGATTTAAATTGTCTCCTCTCATTTAAAGATAAAATTAATATTATTAAAAGCGGTAGATGCGAAGTAGCAGCAAACACTGAATTATATAAAAATACAAATAATACATATAGTAATGTCCGTAATTGGTTACTACAAAACGGGTTTAATGTCAATTGCAATGAAGATGTGCCAACATGGGCCCATGAAATAGATATAATGTTCGATAGACCCTAAATACTACTAGCGTTATGCAACAGCCTCCGGAATTTACTATTTCATATTTTTCAAAAATACAAGATCAAAGTAATTTACTTTATATTGATATTGGTGCAAATGATGGCATCACATGGTCAAATACAATTGCGCTCGAAAAACAATTTAATTGGAAAGGTATATGTATTGAAGCACACCCAACAATGTTTAGGCATTTGAAACAAAATAGAAACTGCAAGTGTCTTGAATACGCTGTTTCAGATAAAGAAGGGGAACTAGATTTTTTAACTATAGAAGGATCCTGGGAAGCAAATATGTTAAGTGGTCTCGTTGATAACTACGACTCTAGACATAGAGATAGAGTCAATGAAGAGCATTTACGGTATGGCGGTGTATCGTCTACGCAAAAAGTAAAATGTAAAACACTACAACAAATTATCGATGAAGAAAATATATCAAAAATTGATTATCTATCAATTGATACAGAAGGATCTGAATTACCAATTTTACGAGGTATTGATTTTTCGAAAATAGATATCGATCTTATAAGCGTTGAAGTCAATTATGAAATTGAGCCAATAGAAACACTTCTAACACAGCACGGCTTTAATTTTGTCACAAAAGTCGCGTGTGATGCTTTTTATTCAAAATCTAAGCTTGAATAACAAAACTATATATAGTATAATCGTATTATGATTATTGATATACCTATCTACGACGGTGACCTCATTCACTCCCGCTTTGCTTATAAATATTTTCGTAAGAATACACTACCCATTGGTAATATTGTGGCATTTAGAGCGCCTATGAAGGTTGAAGCTGAAGGAATGATCGATAATGAAGATATTCTTAACGCTGATTATATCTATAGCGATGATGCCATTAATTTCTGTTGGGAAATTCCTAATCTCGATCCGTTTGGTGCAGTAGCGTTTCAACGCTTACTTAATACTCAAATTGCTAATATTCTTAGTAGTAAATATCTTAAAGCTCCTATTGAGGTTGATGGTGATGATCTTATGGTTCATAAAGAGCATAATCAGGGTGGCGTTACACAGATGAAGGGTAAGTGCAGTGTGAGTATTACCTATTCAAAAAATAACGTAGCTCTCGGGCATACTGGTATTAATATTGAAGCTGGTAAAAAGGCTCCTGCTTTTGCCTTTTCAACTAGACTCGGTGATACAGAGGCTGAGCAGTTTATGAAAGACGTTATTGAAGTTTTTTACGGTATGGTCGAAGATATTTTTCTTGCTACAACGAAAGTTATTGCTTAATGACAATATTTGATTTTATATCAAGTGTTCTATTTACTAAGAAAAAAACTTGTTTAAATACTGTTGACGAGGAAGGAGAATTTTCTCCTTATATGCTTAATAGATGGTGTAGTATGTACTCACCATCAACAGCTACGTTTAGTAATATTTTAAACAAATATCTTGGCATATTTGAGAATAAAAAAGATCTTTATAACTTATTTGTAGCAGTAATGCCTAAAGTTTCTTCAAAGAGAATTTCGTATATAAAGAAAGTAAAAGAAGAAAAGAAGGAAGAAAATAATGATATTGAAATGCTAGCAAATAATTTGGAATTATCTCAAAGAGAAATATCTGAATATATTGCAATTGCAGAAAAGATGTCTAATTAAACGTATATGGTAGCTGATATTGACATGCTTGGTCCACTCCCGAAAAGCTTAATTGACTTTTCTGCACTCCCTAAAAACTCATTTAATTCTGTTTTTTATGGGTATAACCTCAAGACAGTTCTTGATGATATTTTACTCTGTACTTTTGTCGATGAGACGGAAGATGGTTCAAGTATTATTAGAAACGGTTTACACGTCCCAGTTAATACTGATACTAAAGCATGGCGAATTGGCGAGGTAATTCTTGCAGGTCCTAATGTTAAATATGCAAAGAAAGGTGAATACGTTTGCTTTCCTAATAATTTAGGTGTACCTGTTGCTAATATTGATATTGAAGGCTACGGTACTCTTAAGAAAGGAATTTTCTTAAACGAGCAGCGTATTTTTGGTATCTGTACACTACGAGGAGATGATAATGAAAGCGTCGCTAGCCACCTTAAAAAATCTGCTACTAACAAACGTCGTCGAAATAAAGTTTAATCGACGTCGGCCTAAGCCAGGCGCTGGTTTGTCCAGACGAATGATTTGTACAAACTCTCTCGCTCTATTGAATAGTCCAGAGGGTAGGCTTGCGCTAAACTACAAGCGTGCTATTAACATGCCTAAGTTTGATCCAAGTGCGAAAGATCTTATTATTACATGGGATATTTTTATGCAAGACTATCGGTGTATTAATATGATTGCCTGTGATTTAATTCAAGTAATACCAGCTAATAGAACATTTTGGACATTTTTTAACGAAAAGCTTGCCGGGCTTTCAGCTCCACAAAAAGTAAGCTTTATGAATTCATGACATCAATAGAAGAAATAGAACAAATTATTAAACCGTTCCTTCTCTTGAAGGCAACATTTACTATTGATAACAAAATTATCAAACAAGGTAAGATGCAACTTTTTTGTATAAAGGATTTTTTCTGTACTTTTACTCTTCTTGGTATAGAGAAAGAAAATAAAAAAGTAATCTACGAGCTACCTTACCCCTTTTCTATTAAGGCCACTGACACATATATAGAGTTTGATTATACGCTCGATTCTTTTTGTCTTTCTAATACTGCAATAAAAGAATTAACAAACAAAATTAAATTAAATAAGACATCAAAATTTTTTAATAAAAAGGTTATTGCTAACTTTAGTTAAGCGGGTATACTATAGTAGTGCCAACAAGTTTAATATCTCAATTTCCTGATAGCTTTACCCCTAGTAAATTACAAGTAGATGTAATTAATCAAATTGATAATGCGTTTAAAAACGGTAAAAAATTTGTAATATGCTGTGCTCCGACAGGATCAGGTAAGAGTTTTATAGCTAAAACACTAGCTAATGCGAGTAATCTACCAAGTGAGTCCTTTGAACAACTAATACGTAGCTATGATGCATATAAAGTAGACTTTGACGGTAATTATTCATACGAACAGGAGTGTAAGGATGAATCTGCTTTTGGAACGTTTGCGCTTACAATAACAAAATCTCTTCAAGATCAGTATCAAGAGCTTTTTGCTAATACAGATGCTTTAAAAGGTAAAACAAATTATATATGCGATGTAGATAATAATTACGACGCTGAGCTGGCACCCTGTACCTTCGCACCTACATTGAGAGACACATGTTGGGCTGAAAATAGATGTCCATACTATAATGCACGAAATGAAGCAATGTTATCACAGTTTGCTGTACTGAATTATAAGATGTTTTTGTCTCTACCAGGTCATATCAAGCGTAAGAATTACCTTATATGTGATGAAGCATCTGAACTCGAAGATGAACTTATCCGTCAATTTTCAATTGAAATAAATTATGAGAAGTTATCTAATTATAATATAGCTTGTGAGTTATTAGTTACTGATAATCGTGATAGAGCTTATAATTGGATATCAGTTTTACTAGAGAATATTTCAAATGAATTATCTGCGTTTCTTAGTAAAGCGAGTAAGAAGCAGAATTTACTCTCACAGACTGAAAAAATAAAATATCAATTTTTAAAGAACATGCACCGATCTTTGACGATCATTAGTACACATTGGCACGAATGTGAGTTTGTTGTTGATATTGATTCAAAGCGTGTTATTCTCACACCACTCCATGCTAACACACTTTCAAAATATATCTTTAATCACGGTGAAAAGATAGTATTAATGTCCGCGACAATTATTGATCATAAGCATTTTGCAAAATCCCTTGGTATTACCGACTACGAATATATTGAAGTTGAGAGTACATTCGACCCAGCAAAGTCACCGATTTATATTTCATCAAAGTATAAGCCTAGCTATAATACACTACAAAATATGCTCCCAGGGCTATGTGAGCAAATAAAACAAATTACTAATCACCATAAAGATGATAAAGGAGTTATTCATACCCATACAAACGCGATTACTAGTTTTGTCAAAGAACGTCTAGGTGAAAAACGTTACCTATACAGGGATACTAATTCTACAAACGAAGATATTCTTAAACAGCATAGTATGAGCACAATACCCACCGTACTAGTTTCGCCGTCCCTTGTTTATGGTATTGACTTAAAGGATGAATTAGCTCGATTTCAGATTATTGTTAAGCTTCCGTTTTTATCGTTAGGATCTAAACGTATCAAAAAACTCTTTGAGCTTGATAAGGAATGGTATGAAAATAAAATGCTTAACGCCGTCGTTCAGGCAGCCGGTCGCGCTACCCGTAGTAAGGATGACCATTCAATTACGTATATTCTTGACGGAAATTTTATAAATGTTGTAAAAAGAGTAAAGAGCAAACTACCAAAGCATTTTATCGACCGTATTCATTGATAAATACTTAAAGTGAAGCTACAAACCTTTCATTTTGAAATTCGTGATTTATTAACTCAGTTTGTAACTGCGTTTGATGATATTATTATTAATAGATACGATAAGAATCGTGTAGCACAGAATAAAGTTCAAGTAAGGTATGTCTATGCACCAAAGCAACGCGTTCTCTATGATCTCGTTAATTTAGCACAAAATATTACAGTACCGGTTGTCTCCATTAGTATAAGCAATGTTTCAAGAGACGAAGTACGTGTATTCAACAAAATTAATGGATATTATTTTACAAGCGGTACGAGCGATGCATCTCCTGGATCATCGTCCATACACTATAATAGCCCTGTCCCAGTTAATATCACTGTTAATATGTCAATTATGACAAAGTTTCAGACTGATATGGATCAGATTCTTTCGAACTTTATTCCGTATAATAATCCATATATTATACTTTCATGGAAAGTACCAACGGATTTATCGTCAAGCGGTTTTGCTATCCCGCAAGAAATACGTAGTGAGGTATTATGGAGTGGATCAGTTAATTTAAATTACCCGACAGATATATCATCAAATGAAAAATATAAAATTGTAGGTGACACGTCCTTTACTATTAAGGGATGGCTATTTCCTGCGACTCAAAACCCTGTTGGTAATGTATTCTATATTGATAGTAATTTCTATGCTACTAGTATGCTTACCTCGGTATCCGAACTTACAGCTAATACATATACGTATCCAGCAAGCTCTAAGCTCGTCACTGAAGTAGAAAGACTGTCAACTTACGGTTATCCAAGTATTACTAATAATATTACGTATACTACGTCAAATTCAGAAGTACCAAATCTGTATTTATAATTGCTATTATACTAAATACTCATTAAGTAATTGTATTGACCTATGGTAGATTCGAATAGAGAAAGCACATTCGGTAGAGAGTTAATGAAGTATGTTTCTTCAAAGCTACCCTACCAGTCTTATGATGTAAATGATAAGATTAAGATGCTAAATCCGAAATATGAGGATTTCTATGGTAAGGGTACAGATAGAATAGGAGCTCTTACACGTCAATCAGTATCGTCATCGATCTCGATGACCGATGATCAGTACGCAAGCATCCTTCAAAATAAGGATTACCATGATTTCATGTACGCCAATATCCAACCGGATAAAGGCAAGCGTTTAATGGATTATCGTGTCATGGCAGCTTATTCTGAAGTTGCTGATGCGTTAGATGAAATTTGCGATGAGTTCATAAACAAGGATGATCAGGGTGAGATTGTAAAATTAAATTTTGTTGACTCCGGTCTATCAGAAACACAAAAAACAAAAATTAGAAAAGAGTTTCAGAAGTATATTGGTTATTTTGATTTAGAGCATAAAGGATGGGAGTACGTTAGGCAGATGCTTGTTGATGCTGAAATTTATTGGGAGCATATTATACACAAGAAACATGCTAAAGAAGGTATTCTAGGTGTTATTACTATACCATCTGACGTTATTGATCCTGTATTTGAGAATGTACAGAATATGATTGTAAAGGGCTATTTGTTGCGTAAGCCTATTTACGACTCTAAGAATCCTGGTAAAATTGCTAGAACTGAACTTATACCAATGGACATTAACCAGGTTACGTATGTTAATTCTGGTATTTGGAATGAAAACAAAAACTTAAGATTGCCCTTTATTGAGAACGCTCGTCGTGCGTATCGTCAGTTAAGTCTTATTGAGGATGCTATTGTTATCTATCGCTTAGTAAGAGCTCCTGAACGTTTAGTTTTTAATGTTGACGTTGGTAATATGGCTCCTCCTAAGGCTGAGGCTTATCTTCGTAAGCTTATGACCAACTATTGGTCAAAGAGGACGTATGATGCTAACCAAGGAGCTACTGTACAGAAGTTTAATCCGCAGTCCATGCTGGATAGTTTTTGGTTTGCAAAGAGAGCAGGATCAGAAGGTACATCTGTCACTCAGCTTGCCGGTGGTGCTAATCTAGGTGAGTTAACTGATTTAATGTATTTTGTTAAGAAGCTTTATAAGTCTCTTAAAGTACCATCATCTCGTCTTAACCCCGACGACCCGTATAAGGATGGAGCTGATATCTTAAGAGAAGAGCTTAAATTCGCACGATTTGTTATTCGTCAACAACAACGGTTTGCTACAGGATTAAAGAACGGGTTTATTACTCACCTTAAATTAAAAGGCATTTACGAGGAAATGCGTTTAAAAGACGCACATATTGACCTTACTTTTAACGTACCAACAAATTTCTACGAGTTACGCGAACAACAAAAATTTCAACTCAGAGCGGAAAACTTTAATAGTATTACGACAAGTGATTTTATTTCCAAGACATACGCTCAAAAGAAGTATCTTGGGTGGACAGATTCAGAAGTTATGGCAAATCGCGAATTCTTACGTAAGGATAAAGAACTCATGTGGGAATTATCTCAGATTGAAAATACTGGACCTGATTGGCGTGAAGCTGGTTCATTAGTACCTGGAGCAGGTGGTATAGGTGGAGGTGGAGGCGCTCCTGGTGGAGCCGGTGCACCGCCAGCCTTTGGACCAGCTCCAACAGGTGGAGAAGAAGCACCACCTGAAGCAGGCGCACCAGAAGCACCACCAGCAGCTCCAACCCCGGGCGCTGAAGCACCTCCTGCTTAATAAATATAGTTATGGATTGCTCCGCCGTAACACCAATTTCAGCTTTTCAAAGCACAAATTTATCTAACAAAATAACATCTTTCGGTCGACTTGGTGATAGAATTACGCGCGCTCTTGGAGCACCCTTAATTAATATTGAAATTCATCAAGATCAGCTTTTCGAATTTATCTCACAAGCTTGTGAGATGTTTACCAAATACGCTGGATATACAGAAGAATATCTTGTCTTTAATTCAGATTTATATATTGATGGTGTCGGTATAAAGCTTGATAGTCTCTTTAGTATTACACCGTATTTTAATCGTACCAATGTACCTGATTCAACAGTGTACGCTGCTACATCTACAATTCCAGGAAGCTTCTTTAGCGCATCAACGACACTTTCAAGCACTTATGCTACTGGTATTTTCCAGAACCAAATTCTTACCACGACAGCTTACCTTAGCATTATAAATTATAATAGCACTGTCGCTAATCTTTTTACACCGTCAAGTAATAGTCAGTTACAAACTGTTAATAGCTTTGACTATGATACAATGGATTATAGAAAAGTTGTAGATATCTACAACTTTGAAGAAGGTACATCTGATGGTGTCAATACACTCTTTACTATTGAGCAGACCTTAGCTCAGCAAACCTACTTTAGTTACGCAATGGGTAACTATGGTTTCGATCTTATTAGTTGGTATACATTAAAGAACTGGTTGGAAGTTCGTGAAAAATTACTTGCGATAAGACGTTCATATACGTTTGATGACAGAACTCAAACTCTTGTATTCTACCCACCGCCACGTACACCGGGCTCTGGAAGTCATTTCTGGGGAGCTATAGCTTGTTATGTCGAGAGACCGTTACGTGATGTTATTAAAGAACCCTGGGTATATCAATACGCTTTAGCATTGAGTAAAATTGCTGTTGGTAATGTAAGAGGTAAGTATACAGGTACGGCATTATTCGGTGGCGGTTCTATTAACTATAATGATTTATTAGGTCAAGGTTTAGAGGAAAAGAAGAAACTTGAAGATCAGCTCTTCACCGGCGCATCTCCTGGTATGGGTGATGCTATGCCTCCGATGTTCTTCGTCGGATAATTATGATACCACTTAACGGAAAAGGTAAGTTCAAGCAAGGTGTCTTTAAGCCTAAAAATCAAACAAAATATATTGGTAAAGAAGATCCTGTTTATAGATCTGGCTGGGAATTAAAATTTTTTAGATGGTGTGATGACAATATTAATGTTGTTGAATGGGCATCTGAAGCAATAATTATACCCTACGTAAGTCCTATTGATCGTAAGGTACACCGTTATCATACTGATGGTGTTGTAGCAATAAAAGAAGGCAATATAATAAAAAAATATATTATTGAGATTAAGCCAAGTGCTCAGACTAAACTACCTACAAAGGGTAGAAAGCGTATGTCGACAATGATTTACGAGACCGCACGCTATGCACAAAATCAAGCAAAATGGGATGCTGCTAGAAAATGGTGTCAGAAATATGGTTATAGCTTTTTAATTTTAACTGAAAAAGAGTTAGGTATAGATAAATAACTATTCGGACAATAAATATCTGTATGTCACTTAGATTACTAGTTGAAACACCAGCTTCAGAAGAGCAATTCGAATATATCGAAGAACAAAAAAACCTTAAAGGTCAATCTGTAATGAAGATTCGCGGACCATATATGGCCTGTGAAGAGGTTAATAAGAACAAAAGAATCTATACAGAGTCTGATATGGAGCGTGAAGTCAATCGTTACGTTCAAGAAATGGTTATTCCAAAGCGTGCGTTAGGTGAATTAAATCACCCTGCTTCAGCTGAAGT
>Ga0007867_1000270_pt1 | contig 20131 bp, 22 predicted proteins | sample CryBogCBH25Aug08_FD_71224 | JGI IMG/M metagenome (GOLD analysis project Ga0007867, IMG submission 71224) | Freshwater microbial communities from Crystal Bog, Wisconsin, USA - CBH25Aug08 | ecosystem: Environmental > Aquatic > Freshwater > Lake | place: Crystal Bog, Wisconsin, USA | collected... | reverse complement strand
ACCCTTAAATCCTGCACTACGATACGCGCCTACTGCACATTCTGCATCACTAATATCTTGCTCAGTAGCTACTACAAACTTAAGATAAGCAGTACCAACACATTCATACTCACACGCAATCTCAGGCTTGATAGCATCTTCCCAACTTTCACCACTACCGGGTAGTTTAGCACTTACACTAAATGTAATTTTACGTTTGTGTTTAGGCAGTTCAGACCATACGCATAGATAGTTCTTAAACTCTGGTGATAACTTTTGAGTACCATTGGTTTCAAATGTAATTTCTTTTAGCCCCGACATACTAGGATGATCTAATAAGTCAGGATATTGCTTTTGCCAGCCTAGTAAAGGTTCACCGCCTGTGATTACGAGATGTTCGTCTTTCCATTCTTTGTGAGGAAGTATATCCATAATTGAAGTGGCAATACTATCAGTAGAAAGTAAGGGACTAAGATGCTTAAACCTAGGATCCCAACTAGCATAACTATCGCAACCTGTAGACACCAAAGGCAATTCTTTATAATCGTTGTACATATGTACAACACTGGCAATATCATTGACTTCATCACTTAGTTCTCCTCGAGGCATGCCAAAGCCAGCACATTTAAAATTACAACCGAATGTACGCAGGAACACGGAGGGTACACCTTGATACTTTCCTTCTCCCTGAATACTATAAAACAATTCTGCTACTTTAATTTTACTCATTAATTATTCCAATGTCTGATAACACCTGCCACTATAAAGCAGTTTGTCGTTATATATGATAGCACAATGATGGTGCGAATGCAAGCAATACGGTCTGCCTCTTCATCCGTATCACCTGCTTTTTCACCCAATGATTTTGCCCAAAGGCGCCAAAATTTACGCAAAAAGGTCCTCGTTCCAGCACCTATGCCCTTCTCTAAATGCCATGTTACTTTGTGTCTCACGCACCTCTACACGATAGCACCAAAGTCGTTCTGCTTCACTTGGGCCCCACATATCGGGAATGTACACACCGTTTACATATTTGTAAAGCATGTCACTTAGTGCCTCACAACCTAATGCAGGTAGTAGAACAACTTTTGCAATTTTTCTTTCATGTAAATCCATTAATGTCGCTAACTCTGGATCATCCATTGCCACAATGAGTGTGTGGTCAAATTGATCTTCTAGTGTCTTTTTTAGTTCTTTTAATCCACCGTAATCGGCACACCAATTACGAACATCTAAATCGTTTGTACCAAAATAGAATTTCATACTGAAACTATACCCATGAATCAAATTACAATGGCTATCTGCACGCCATTGTCTGTACGCACATGGAAATGCGTCAATGTACTCTTTTGTACTTGTATATTTGTAAACTATCGGTGTCATGCTTGTTCTCCTATGTTAATTATAGCATAGGCGGCAGAATTTGTAAAGCGGGATGATGCCCGTAGACCGCTATAGTTATTTACCTTTTTTGGCTTCAGCATCATGTACACGTTTACGCAAATTGGTACTGCTAAAACTATGATCACGTCCATTAAATATAATTTTGATACCACGTCCATAACATGCTTCATCACCTGTGAATTTCTTACCTTCATATTCAACACCCAATATACGAACATTCAATGGTAATATCAATAACAAATCGATCAAGTCTTGTTCAGTTTGATAGATTACCACTTCATCTACATAGCGACAAGCGCTTAATTGAATTTGTCGTTCTACAATACTTTGAATTGGTTTATTCTTAGTATCTGGGCGATCAATTGTAGGGTCAGTTTGTAATCCAGCAATTAAATAATCACAATGATTCTTTGCCTCACTAAGCATTGCAATATGCCCTGCATGCAATAGGTCAAAGGTACTAAAAGTAATACCTATACTTTTGCCTTGTTCTCTTAGTTCTTTAATTTTATTAAATATCATCTTTTTAATATCTCCAAAATTTTATTTTGCTCTTGCTCTTTGAGCCATTCATTTTCTCCGGCAAACGTGCCACTAGATTGTAATGCTTCCTCTATTTGCCATTTGAGTTTATATAAGTCTTTCTTTGCATCAAAACTCACCCAACCAGTATTGTGATGATTCATTGCCTCATATCGTATAGCCCAAATTTGATGAGTTATAGCATTCATGTCCCAATTTTTACGAAGTCCCATAAATCACCTACAATCACAATGTCTGCCTTGATAACAGTTACCATTGCAACTGTTATGTGGCATCTTGCTGATACAATAAAATGCCATAGCATAAAAAATCACTGACATGAGAATGAATGCTAGTAACCACATTATTTGCAACCTTGCCTTGCAATTTGATAGAACTCTGCACGTGCGGCTGAATCAGTTTTAAATCCGCCACCTAAACGACTTGTAACAGTTGAACTACCTGTATCCTCTACACCTCTGCTAGATACACAATAATGTTTAGCATCAATCATTACCGCAACATCTTCTGTATCCAAAATGAATTGCAATGTGTGAAAAATTTGTTCTGTTAAACGTTCTTGAATCTGTGGACGTTTGCTGAAATATTCTACGATACGATTGATCTTTGATAGACCAAGTACTTTATCTTTGGGTACATATGCAACTGTTGCAAGACCGTCAATCACAACCAGATGATGTTCACAATTACTTTGTACATTAACATTACGCTCACATACCATTTCATTGTATTTCATTTTATTGTCAACTGTTGTGCATTTTGGGAATGCCTCATAATCAAGTCCCCAAAAGATTTCATTGACAGCCATTTTTGCCCAACGTTTAGGTGTTTCAATAAGACTATCATCAGATAAATCAAGCCCTAAAGTTTCCATGATACGTGTCATGTGACTTTCAATAATATTGATTTTATCTTTTCGGTCTAATGTATTCGGGACCATTGGAGTTTCAACACCCATAGCTAACAAGTGTAAATGTACTTGTTTACCTAACTCCGGGTCGCATTTTGTTTTATTATAACTCATAAGATAACCTTCCTTTGTGATGGTTTGTTTTTGATATTTTGTAACCGTTGTGTTACATCTTTATTTAGCTTATTAAATAGGTATTGTAGGAAAAGGCCATGCCTCTGATCCATTGAATACTGGTCTTGGTTCTAATTTAATATCTTCTTCTAATATATTATAGTCTTCATCATCAACAATGTCAACCTTAAATGGCCCATAAAGGGTAACAATGTCGCATTCTACTTGCCAATCATGTTCACCATCATATAACCAACCTATGCCACCTTCACCCCAGGCATCTTCTATTTCTTGTTTTTCTTCATCGGTGAATGATTTATCAAATTCAAAATAACAGGCGCATAGGTCGTCTAATTCACAACCCCAACCCAATTGACTATCAACTGATATTTCCTTATCAGTACTGTAAATAGGATCATCGATATCTTGAAAACCTTGTCCCCAACGATAGGTTTCAGTTACATCCCATGTTCTGAATGTACCATCTTCTAATTTTTTGTACACTTCATAGTAACATTCAACTGATTTTTTGTCACGTGGGGTAATACGATATAATTTTGTCATTCTGTACTTTCTTCTTCTGGTATGTCATAATCTTCACCACCGTGTTCTACGCACACAGTTCTAACCCATCCGCCTTGAGTAAGTGTAGGCCAGTTGGTAGTAGCAGGTTTTCCGCACTCTTCACATGTGACACCTGACATTGATTCTGCCATAGTAACCATGCCACGAATATAGTCATCACCACCGGTGTAATAAAATCTAAGTGTACCAAACTTTTCTTTGACTTGGTCAAGTGTTACTTGCGATACAACTTCACCATTACGATTGCTCCAATCAATGTGATTTTGAATATTACCCATAAGTTGATTTAAAATTTGAAACCAACCATCACCGCATTCAAAACCCCAACACATACAAGTTTCAGTCATAGGTGCATTACGATTGACCATCATCTTTGGATATACCTTGCAAAGATATTCATCTAGTTCTTGTTTCATTTTGCTTTAGTTTTGCTTGATTTCTTTTTAACTTGTTTTGCTTGATAGTCTGCAATGGCATCTCTAACATCACGTGCCAATGCCTCATCATCCCATTTAAGTTCTGTTTTACCATTCTCATATGTAGTAACAGTAAGATGACTACCTACAGTTACTTTAGGCCATTCAGAAGTGGTTGTTTCTGTTTTCTTTTTACGAGTAGCCATTATTCTTCCTTAAAGTCAATCACGTTGCCGTCATCATCTGCACAAATGATACGTACTGTATCACCTGCCTCATTTTTGATTTCAATTGGACCCCAAATCCACCATTCTGTATCACCTTGGCTCCAAGGATCGTCTTCACGTTCTTCTAATTCATATGGACTGTTATCATCAAGAAATTCTTGAATTTCTTCTTCAGCCTCTTCATCAAGTCCTTCAATTTCTACATCATACCAGCAACCGCCATCAAACATTTCGTTAAGCTCAACACTTTCAATATTGTTGACTTCACAGTTACACATATCAATACTGTCTTTCTTACCATCACCACCGGGAACTTTTACAAATTCAAATTCTGGAGGATTGTCATCTGATGTTTCTACACTCCATTCACCATAGCGAAATCCATTCACTACAGTTACTTTGCCGTCACCATTTCTCTGATGATATGTTTCAACTTCTTGACAAGATTTTTTATAATATGTGCTAACAGTCCAAATTGCCATAATTTATTCCTTAATATTTACTTTCTCTAGTATGTTTACGATAGTCTGTACTCATACGCAACCATTGCTCACCATTGCCTTCTATGATATCAACAATTCGATCAATTGTTTTATCTGTCCAGTTACTGATATCACCGGTATTATGATTCCACTTTAACAATGTTTTTAGTTTAGTCATTGCGTCATCTAGACTCCAGGGAATGTAAAGTCTAGTGTGATCATTGGCAAAAGTTTCCGGGAAACTTCTATAAGCAGGATAAAGAACGTTACAGCCCAAAGTATCTGCCTCACTGACTGTGTTGCTAACCCAGTCTTGTAAAGCACAATTGAACAACACACGAGTGTCATTAAGCAAATCATAGTAATCATTTTTTTCTAAATCCTCATAAATTGTTAATAGACCCCGTTGTTGCAAGTCACGTGTACGTGCCATGTAACTGTCGTTGTTGCTTTTTAACTTAGCACCACTAAAGATACAGAATTCTACTGGAATGCTATCACCATATTGATGATTCCATTCTTCTATCAAATCCATAAAGAAGTCAGGTTGCTTTTCTTGATCCCAACGTGCTGCAAAACCTACTCGCATTGTACGTTGATCAAATGGCTTCAATGGGCCCAATACACGACTACGAACTTCTTGCTTTCCAAATGCTAGTCCTGATATATTATAGATCGGAGCTTCCCAGCCTGCAATCTTCATGTGCATTACCATTTCTTCATTGCTTGCAAGTACGCCATCAACAAATGAATCAACCATACGCTCATAGTGACCCATGAACTTACTCATTCCCCATACATGTACGAAATCATCCGGATCGATTGACTGAGCAAGACAGCGGACAAATATACGAGGACGCATATTACTAGGGACTTGATTAAGAATGTACGGCAAACTTTCAATGCCCGGTTGAAACATGTCTTCAAAATAAATGACATCCTCATTAGTAACTTCTCCTGCTTTCATTTTAGCAACTAGATTCATTAATTGACTCATACCGTAGTATGTACGTCCATGTGCATCTAACACTTGTCCTGTTACAATAGCTTGGTCATTGCTGAGTGTTTCACCTGTTACCAATTCATAATTGATACCTCTACGCTTAAAGACAGTTTCATTCCAGTCTTGTAATTGTAGTGTATATCGAGCCTTATAAGGCTCAAGTCCCATGTAATATAGTTTACGCATTATCTACGTGCATCCTCTGCCCAACTGTCTTTAGCATATTTGCCAGTCATGTATTTGTTAAACTGACGAAACACATAACTGCGCATGTCATACAAAGTAGCCTCATCATACTTGTATCCAAAGTCTTGACAAAATTCTAAATATTTTTCTAAATCATCAAAAAGCTGATGGACTCGTGGATTAGATTGAAATGCGGGTCTTCCCATTTTTATTTTCCTATTAAATAGCCAATGATTGTAGTGGCTTAGTTGTATTATAAGTAATCGTAGCACCATTCTCACCATCTTCTGCAACGGTGATTTGAATGTCACGATCGGGGTAGCGAGTTGCAATGATCTGATATAAATCATCACTGATCATTTCGCAACTCTTGTTATTCAATTCAAGTACACCGTCTGAGTATTGATTCTCAAGCCAGCGTTTGAATTGAATGAACTCAATGTCACGGTTGTTATGAAGTACCTCAATAGCAACTGTGAAGTGAAAGATATGACGATGTGGCATACCTAAAAAACTTACATCATATTCATCACCTGTCTTTAGTGATGGGTCGTGATTTGCATCATAGTATGCGTGAATACCTTCTTTACGAAAGGTAACCCAGATCATACGCTTAGCCGCATTGCTGATGCGTACTTGTCTTTCTTGTAATGCCATTTGTCGTTGTTCGTCCATGTTGTTTCCTTAATTGTGTTTATGTTTATTTTAATTGAATTCAAATAAATCTAAGTTAGGAACTATTTTTTCTTTCACTTTAGGTTTAATATCTTCAATGATTTTGTTCATAAGTTCATCTGAATCTTCAGATTCTTCTGTATCTTCATATATAAAGAACTCATCAAATTTAGTAGATGCATTGACTGTTTTCTTACCACTAATGCCTTGACTACCACTTTGAAATTGTTTCCAATAGTCACTATGTTTTTCAATTAAATCTAAACTTTTTTGTCTATCTTTCAATGAGAAAATCTCGTCTACGATATCTTTGAAAAAACTATCTGATTCAAAATCATTCATAATCATCTTTGGAACAACACCTTGTTCGTATTGACGATTAGCCTCTTGTACTGCACTAATGTGCTGAAATACATTATGACTTTGTAGTAATGTGTAGCTTAGTGTATCCCAACTTGTTTTAGTTTCTTTACCATGTTGACCAATGAAACCCTGACCACGATAACATAAGTCTCGCATGAGTAGTTTATCAGTTACTGGACTATCTGTAAACATCTTATGGATACCGTCAGCTAATACACCGTCCCGAAACTTACGATTATCTGTTGCGTATTCTTTATTCTCAGCAGTCTTTTCCATACTATATGACCACTTTTTATTGTGCTGAATACTATTGTTAAAATATGCTAGTCCTTTAGCCGCACTAAAGAATGGGCTTGCACAGTCAAAAGTGATTTGAAGTTTTGGATTAGCATACTTGCGTACTGCTCTTTGAATATCAGTAAACACAACTGCGTATTCTAAAATACTCGTACCCAAACAGTGAATCAAATCATGCTTACCTTCTTGTAGTAAACCATCATGGATAATGCCTACCAACCTTTTCAGTGTAAGATGTATATCAATCTTGTTCTGTCCCCCAAACGCCCAGCCATTGAAATGATTATCTGGGTAAATGTTTGGGTCACAATACTTCTTCATCTCTTCATACCAATCATCACTTTGTGTATGATTACGACCTTGCAATACGTTTAAGAATTTACAACTACCATTTCTATTGTTGATAAAATACTCATTATTGATGTGAGTAGCAAAAATTGCATCTTCAATCGTTTTGATACCATGTGCAGATTTACCAGTCTTTGGGTCAATCGTATCATATGTAGTCAATGATTGACTTGGGATGTCTAAACACATGCCATAGTCCATGTATGTATCCATCCATGTCAATACTGCTTTGCGTTTTACCATAGCACGAGGACAGTTAGGATCCTTCCAATCAGCAGGCCATTGACACTTAAGAATCTGAAATCCACCTGAATCACCTAACATGAAGGTACCTTGTTCACGTTTGCGAATGATACTTTCATTATGGTCATCTTTGGTAGTGTCTAAGTTAGCATGCCCTGCTGAATACAAACCCCACTTATAATAGTAAAGACCTTCTTTGCTATTAAGAAAGTTTAGTTTCTCAACATCACCATTAAATCCAGCTGGTATACGTGACTGTTCAAAATAATTTTCACCTTCACGTTGTTTACCTAAGCCAGCAATGTAGAAACTACTGACTGCAGGTAAAAACAATGCCCAATCAGGATTGTGGCTATTTGATAAATTTACTTGTTCCATTAAACTGTTACTTCTTTTTGAATTAATGTTTGAATCATTTTTATTTGATCTTGCTTTGATTTGATTTGATTTACCAAATCTTTAATAGCATGATTTTCATTTGCCATTTTTTCAAGTTCTAGTTCCTCATCACGCTTTTTCTTAGCCCAAGCAAGTAACATAATTGCCTCATTAGCAAGTTCTATATTAGCATGGCCACCTGCCAATGTTTGCCACATAGAACCGTCAAACACTTTTATAGATTGACTGTCAAAGTCATACATCATATCACCTTGTTTTCCCGCACTACCCGATGTATGGCTTTTACTAATGTAAGGTTTATTATTTCCATTAATTACATTTATGTATCTACTATCGCTACTTAGAATTCCTGATATCATAGAAACCTCTTATTTAGTTTGTGCTGGAATCAAATAACTATAAGTTGCTAAGCCACTATCAACAACAATCTCAGCAACACCTTGATCGCTAATTCTGAATAGTTTATCACCACTCAAACTAAAAATATCTAATACTTGTTTTACTGGGAATTGCCATTTAGTATTCAATGTACCAACAACATCTTTCTCAAAAGTAAAGTTACCGCTATGTGAACTAGGATCACCAAAGTGAATCTTCAACTCATTGTTGCTAACAATAACGGTAAACACAGTATCATCACTATGCACTTGTTGTTGTTTCTTCAAACGCAAAATACTTGCAATGCTTGGTTCAAACTCAATGTTCCATGTAGTGCCTTTAAAAATAATTTGCTTTACTTTGCCATCAACAACACTCTTTGCCATTAACCTATAATCATTAGTGAAGTCACCATTTTGTGTTTCAAAATGAATCATAGTTGGTACATCATTACCTTCACTATCTTTGTCTACTACTGTATTAATCTTGCTATTCTCATCATAATCATCAAAACTTAAAATTGTTTTTAGTTTGCTTAAATTAGGCATACCAAAAGTGCCAATAAAATTAGGGTTAGGTGACTTGAATTTACCATTGATGATTACAGTACGATCCTCTGCGGCTGCAACAATACTTGTATCTGTATCAGTACCTACGATTTTTACTAAATCAATAATTCCCAGTGCACTTGTATGTGCAATAATGTCGTTTAAATAATCTCTCATGTTTTTCCTTTAATGTTTATACTACTATTTAGGTAGCCTATCTGTGTATTATATATGGATTTTTTGTGCATGTCAATATGAGTTTAACCAATTGTGAACAAATCATCAAATGTAGATTTTGTGTCTGTGTTCTCAGTTAGTTCCCAATCTAATACACCAAGTAAGTTGTCAATCTTTTTATTGACTAGTGTTTCTTCCATTGCCGCATCATCAAATGGTAACTCACAGAACCATTTTGGTAATCTAAGTTCATCAGTTGGATACGCAACACTGGTGAATCCCAATGGGTTTGGTCGTAATTTACACACTACAACTTTCATACCATCTGCAATTTTCATGCTATAGTTATCATTGTACAAAGTTCTAAGATAGTTGTAATTCAATGCCGCACGAACATGACCTGGCATATTCTCACGACCTTTTTTACTATTGGCTTCCTTATCTCCATACATGGTTAAATTGTTTACACCTTTTGGTGAACCTTTAGTCCAACTATCTTGTTTACTAAGTTGTCTTTTAAACTCTTTGATAGAATCAATGACTTCTAATCTACCTTTACCACCAAGTACCATTTCAAGAATACTCATCAAGAATTCTTGAACATATTTAGGAGTATCTGCACGTTTCAAATCAAGACCCATAGCCTTGATATCACCCATTTTACCATCCTTATCTTTACGCTTACCTTCTTTATCAAAGATATTGATAGCATAACGCTTTTTAGTAATAAAGATACTACGATCACCAATCAATTCACGACCAGCTTTGATGATTGAACCATTCTTTCTCGGAGCATGAAATGCTTGTTCCATAAATGCGGGAAAGCTTTCGTTTGTTTGGTCAGCAATACTATCATATAAACCTATGCACATATCTTTGTCCCATTCCAATTCACCACTCTCTATTTGTGGTTTAAGAATAGGATATGCACTAAAGTAACAACTATCTGTATCACCATAAACAATTGCTTGTCCATCATGTACATACTCTCCTGTTACCAATTCATTGATCTTACTCATCATGTGACGCACAATCTGACGACCACATAATGTTACTGACTGACCAATACGCTTATCATAGAATCTACAATGTTCATTTAACAATGCACCATATGCCGAGTTCAACAAAATTTTACGAACAAGTTGCCTTTTATCCCAATACTCACGATCTTCAGTAGTAGTTGCTTCCTTAAGCTTTTTCTGCATTTCTTTTCTATCACTATACCAACGACTTAGTAGTCCTGGAACAACACCTTCTTTCTCATAAGTAAAGATTGTACCATTTGCACTAAGCATCCAGGGGTTATGACTATCAAAGATAAGTTTCCATATTTCAGCTGCACTCATTTGTACACTTTTACCATTTGAATAATCAATTGTAAGAATAGTACCACGTTCTTGATTCATAACCGCAGTATATTCTAAACAAGCAAACAAACCTTCCCATAAGATACTACCAGTAACATCATCATCGCCCTCTTTGTGACGCTTTTTTTCAGTTGCTAATCGTAGCCCCTTATCTTTCATGTACTTGTCTGTAAGTGTTTGTCTGATTTGTCCAACAAGTGTTTCTCCTGCCATGTTGACGGCCCTAATAACCGAGGGATAGAGCGAGTTGATATCAACTGCCCCGACGTATTCGTGCATACCTTTTTTGGGAGTAGCAACGAAGGCACCTGCCGCTTGTTGTTCATCTTCTGCATGTTCAATCCTTTTTTGTTTATCTGGTACTACTAATCCGCGTTCATGCGCCTCATTCATAATTGCCATTTCAATCATTGCAACTGAACCCATTACTGTTGGTAATAGTACTGTGTTCTCATGCGCTAATTGATTTGCCAATTCTAAGAATTTTAATTTATTATGTATCTTAAACAACAACATTGTATCTTGTCTATTGTATTCTAAAAACTTGCTAAAGTCTTTATTATACATTTGATCCAATGATCCTTCATATGTAGTTTTGTTCTCCCCTACCTCCATCTCACCGATAAAGTCTAACTTGTAACTGTGGCGACTCTCATAATTATATTTCTTATAGAGTTGCAAATAGTCCATGTGTACACGACCAACTAAATCAAAAGTTGTAGACTCTTTCCCATATCTTTCGTACTTTCTTGGTTTAGGAAGCTGGCCTAATAAACAAAACTTTCTTGTATCGTCTTTGCTCATTACTCGGGTTACACGATTGACCATGTAGGGTATGTCATAGCCCTCTGAGTTCCAACCAGTCAATACATCAGCATCTTCTATCAATTGAAAGAACATATCAAACATTTCCTTTTCATTAGTGAAAAGTATCGTGTTATCAAATGTACTTACAATCTCTTGTGCATCTGTATTTGTTAATGTTTTGGGAGCAATACATAAAGTAATCAATTGATCTAACCAATCCAAATACAATGAAATTGCAGTTACTGGATTGAATGGATCATCAGGTGGACTAAAACCTTTTACCTTATCAAAGTCTACTTCAATGTCAAAGAAACAAGTGTGTAGTTTAGGTGCGTCTACTTTAAGATAATTTTCACTAAGGCATCTAAAGATAACATTGATATCACTTTCAAAAAGTTTCTTATCACTATTGATTCTTTTTTCTTTTTCGAATTCGGTACGCTTGCGAGTACTGAATCTGGTTACTGGATCACCATAAATACTACGATGTTTGCCTTTAGGATCACTATAATAAAAAACATAGTTGGTAGGATACTCGGTATAATGGCGTTTACCATCTTTACCTCGTTCTACTATATAGATTCTATCTTCGTCACGGCTATGCACCGCGTCCACATAGGACATTATTGTTTACTCCTACAATTATCACCGTGCCATCGATTATGATTTGGTTTATCAATTGTTTTATTGCAATGGATACATGTTATTTTTACATTAGTTGGGTTATTCATTAAAAATCGTTTTCTTCCATTTTCTTTTTGTCTTGCTAATCCTTCAGGAGTATAATTTAATTTTTTACCCCTTCTGTTAAGATCTGCTTGTGTTCTCTTCTCAGTCCAATTTTTAGTTTTGCCTCTAATTGAATCACCGAACTTTTTAGCCACTAACGGATTCCTCATTGGGTTTTTATCACCAATCATATCTTCTCGTGGTCCACCCTTAAGAAAATGATGAGTACCATCACTTACTCTTTTTTTAGCTGCCATACTATTGAGTTTTGAGATCTCTTCTGGACTTTTGTCCATTCTTAATCCTATTAAACTACATGCATTCCAATCTTGTTGAGAAAAATGTATGTTGTAATGCTCTTCTATAGTAACTAATTTTAAATTAGAAATTTCATTATTATTATGATTTCCATCTAAGTGATGTATTTCATATGATCTTCCGTCTTTGTCTTTGGGTATAGGACCGTTGATGGATTCCCAGACTAATCTGTGTTTTCTTGAACTCATTATGATACTCCGAATAGTAATAGATGGGCTATCTGTGATTCGGCACAGAAGGGTAATTACTCCCGTTCGCCCTATATTATTTATCAGATGCACCATAAATTATATAGTTTTACCTACAGTTTCTAAAATTGTGTTTAATTGTTCGTGTTCTTGATTTGTTTGTGTTAAGCTTGCTTTGTGTGCGATGCGAATTGCTTTTTTGAGTACACTAGGTTTTACTTCTAGTTCTTCTGCAATTGCTTTTACTGTATCTGCTAAACCTTCATTTAATGTATCAATCTCGTGCATGACTGCCATGCCTTCATTGATTAATTGGGTAAGTTTAATCTTTTGATCACCATTGAATGTTTTAATATCACTCATAAAATCTCCTTATGAGTAGTTATTATACACGAAACTGTAAAGAAGTCAAACTTTTTACTGACTTGTTTAACCGTTATGTTTACTTCTTTAGCATTTTTTTGATTGCGGTAACTGCTCGTTTTGGTTCGCTAAGTAGTAACCATTGTACCAATAACAGTTTATTTGAATTGTAGTCCTCTCCCAATATGTCTTTGGGTGATTTTATGTTTAATTTTTGTTTGAGTATGTCTAATTTATTTTTGAAATCATCCATGATTACTGGAATATTTCTGGGTGATCTTTCCCATAAATCTTGATGTACTTTCCAGCTACCATATCTGCCATTGCTTCAATAGGACTACCCGGATAGCTATCACCATCTTTAATCATATTCAATTGCGATTGGCGTTCATGTACTAGTTCATGGAATATAGTACGGAAAATATCAATCAAGTTTCTATTTTCAATGTATACCCAAATCTTATTATCTTCTGTGTGTACACCAGTATGATGACCTTGTTGTGCAACTTTGGTGTTACGACTCAATGTAATTTTTGGGTAAGGTTTTTGAATGTGTAACTGTTTGATTGACCATTTAATAAAGTCTTTGATCTTTTGTACATCATCTGAACTATCAACGCTTTCTTTTAGTGCACTTTCACCTAATCCAGTACTCTTACGTAATCTTAAATCAAAGTCTACATCACTTTCGTATTTGTCAATGTAGTTGTGGTAATATTTTCTTGCTTCTTCTGGTGTGTTAGCAGTAAAATGTTCAATTGGGTGATTAGGATCTTCTGCACGATAAATCTCATAACCCTTGTTTAATCTTTCACGAGCCTTACCTATATTACCTAATCTGTTGCTCACTTGTCTATCAGCACGACTTAAATAACCTTGTAATTTTTCATCACTGATTTCATTGACTTGTTCAGATGTTTTTTTCTTGGTATTAACATTGATTGCCTTACCGTGACGTTCTGGATTAGGATCTTCTCTACGTTTTCTAGCTGCAGCGCTTGCACGACCTTTTTTACCTAAACTATGTGCTTTACTTTGTGGTAAACACTTTGGCTTACCTTCACTATCATCACCCCTAGCACAGTCACCACGGATCTTACCATCAGGACCAAAACGAACCCATTTTTCTTTGAACCATTGATGTAGATTTTCTTCTAGTTCTCTAACACTTTCTTCTACGATGCTTTCATTCTTAGTACTGTTACCCCAATTACTTGCACCTTTTTTACGACACTTTACTAGTGCACCACTTGCATAAGCACTGGGCCAAACTTTATAACGACTCTTGACTTTATAGTAGCAAGCATCTTTCTTTTCATTAATCATCATTTCACTGAACATTGGGCCATTGCAATGTGGGCATTTTTCTTCTTTTAATTTATCAGTAACTTGCGGCGATAATGGTCTCAAACTTCTCATGGTAGCGTAACCGTTTTTAACTGGGCCGCCATGCATTGAATCTCTTTCTTCACCATTACTATTATACCATTTGCCATCAGTGCCTTGCCTTAATGGTTCTTTAGTTTGATAATCCGTGGGTGCTAACCGACCACTACTTCTTGGTTCTGGAGTTGTTGATTGTTGTTTTCCATTTGCCCTAGCCTGTAACTCTGCTTTAGCATCATCTACACTGACCATTGCTCTGCCTGCGGTGCCATCTACAACTGACTGTAGATAATTTGTATTGAATGCGCTTAAATCAGCAGTTTGAGCATTGCTCGCCCCCAATGCTCCTAATGCCATTGCTCCGCCTACTGCCAAATCTTTCCATCCTTCCACCACATCTTCATTCTTTACACAGTTTGGATATGTTTTACCAAACATCTTTTTGTTACCTTCTTTGTGATAACCTTTCCAACATGCTTCGTCTAAGTTTTCATGGTCACTATGTGTTTCGCACATGCCACAGTCTGGACAAACCATTTCCATCTCAATACTTTCATTGTGTTTCTTTTTACCTGCACAATGTGCTTTTTGACTGAAGCCTTTTGGATGTGAGCAATCAATACTGCGCTTATACTTTTCACTCCAACCTTCCTGAACATCTTCTTCGCCTAACTTATGTTTAAGTTTTTTAATCCAAATATCTGGTGTATGACCATATTTGTGCACAAATAAATCATGTAATTTTTTACCACTTATTTTATGCTTTGCGCTGATATGTTGCATCAATTTATCAATAGAATTGTAAGTGTGATGACTTAAGGTAGGGAGTTTTTCTGCTAATTCTCTAGCAGCGGATTCAATAAGTAGTTCGTTATAACGCATAATTAGTATTTATGCTTTTTGTAGATAGGGCTCACTTTTGAGGTTCCAGTAGCGAATTGGATGACTCAAGCCAGCAGCCGGCTACACCACGGTAACTAGTACCGGTCCTAAGGTGTGTTCTTTATATGTATATATTTATCTTTTTTTCGGGTATAGTAAATCAAAATAAATATCTGTATGAAAAAATCTAAAACATCTACTAAAGATTCTGTTATCGTACAAGATACACCAGAAATCGTTGAATCTACTGACACACCTGCTCCATTAGAACTTAATGGTAACAGATTTGATTATTTTACAACATCTGTATACAAGATAGAAATTCCAAGTCTACTGACTGATGCTAGAAAGTGTTCTAATAGAGCATTGACTAAATTTAAAAAAGAGAATCCTAAAATGGATCCTATCTTCCCATTGTATCAAACGCATGATATTTCCAATGACCCGGACATTGCAGTATTAGCACAATACATTGCTGATATTTCATATGATACATTACAGGGTCAAGGATATGATATGCGAAATAAGCGTGTATATTTCAGTAGCATGTGGGTACAGGAGCATTTTCAACATAGTGCACATGAAGAACATATACATGGTCAAGGTGCACAGATTGTAGGATTTTACTTTTTAGATGTACCAAAAGATTCTTCTAGACTTGTATTTCACGATCCAAGGCCTAGTAAGAAACAAGTTAACTTACCTGAAGCTAATATCACTAATGCAACCTATGCCAGTGATGCAGTTAATTTTGTGCCCAATCCAGGTGATTTGTTTATTATCAACGCTTGGACACCTCATAGTATTGGGCGTAATCATAGCAAGAGTCCAGTACGACTTATTCACTTCACACTTAACGTAGATGAGATGATTAACCCAACAAGCCCTACCTCAGGGTCGATAAATATTGATGTCGGCGATCAACCCGAAATCATATGAACAAGTATCACATTCGTTTTAACAAGAGTAGAGGTATGCCAGGTCGTGGTAGTAAAGACCATGTTTGGCGTGTATTTGAGAATGGTAAAGAATTCTTATTCAAACACTTTAAAGTCAATGTTCCAACATACGATGAAACTACCGGCGATGGTATGGGAAATGACGATTGGAATTTCAGTTGTGAGGGTTATATGACGATAGATCGTGAAACATCTACCGCCATTATCAGCCCAACTAAATCAGAATAATTTTATATTTATTAAGCGGCACACATTTCGGTAGTTGTGAATGTATAGTACCATCTAATATATCTTTAATTTGATGTTGCATAGTATGGAGCACTAGCTGCACCACCTGTGCCAACTGCAACAAATAATCCCGTACTGATTGTAGTTACTGCATTCATCAATGCAGCAGATCCACTACCGTTCATTAGTGCAGGTGTAGTCCAAGTACTGCCATTACTACTTGTTGCATAATATCCCGGATTAGGATAAGAACCATATCCAACTGCAACAAATAATCCTAAAATGTTGTTAACAGTTACTCCAGTCATCCTTATGTTAGATGTACTACCGTTTATTGTAGTAGGTGTAGTCCAAGTACTGCCATTACTAGATGTTGCATAAATTGGATAACCATTAGTATCTTTTCCAACTGCAACAAATACTCCCGAACTATTAACAGTTACTGAATTCATCTGAGCATAAACAGAACTACCGTTCATTTGTGCAGGTGTAGTCCAAGTGCTTCCGTTGCTACTTGTTGCATAGAGTGGAAAAGTATAACTGTTATCATAGCCAACTGCAACAAATAATCCTGCGCTGTTGACAGTAACCGATGACATGGTTGCTGCAAGTCCACTACCCATTGTAGCAGGTGTAGTCCAAGTACTTCCGTCACTAGAAGTGGCATATACCCCATTAGAACCAGCGCCAACTGCAACAAATAATCCTGCGCTGTTGACCGTTACTCCATACATCGTTGCACCAACTCCACTACCGTTCATTCTAGCAGGTGTAGTCCAAGTGCTTCCGTCACTAGAAGTTGCATAAAGTGAAGCACCGCTACTGTCATTGCCAACTGCAACAAATAACCCCGCACTATTTACTGTTACTCCACGCATACGTGCATAAGTCGAACTACCGTTCATTCTAGCAGGTGTAGTCCAAGTACTGCCGTTGCTTGAAGTAGCGTACATTGGATATAAGCTACTATCACCACCGACTGCAACAAATAACCCTGAACTATTAACAGTTACAGCGGTCATATTTGTAGTAGTCCCGCTACCGTTCATTGCAGCAGGGGTATTAAATCCTTGGAAAGGAGGAGGAGGTGTAACACTATTACTGTTACTGCTATCTGATCCAGTACCAACTACATTAGTAGCTTTTACTGTAAATGTATAAGGAGTACCGGAAGTCAGACCTGACACAGTAATTGGACTAGCTGCTCCAGTACCAGTTAATCCACCTGGGCTACTTGTAACTGTGTAACTTGTTATAGTAGCACCGCCGTTGCTTACTGGTTGAGTAAATGATACACTAACAGTTGTTGTTCCGGTTGCTGTTGCTTTACCTATAATAGGTACTCCGGGTACTGTTGGTGGAGGTACGATTGATATGTTGTCAAATTTTACGTTGTCAAAATGCATGTTTAAACTCTTTATTAAAATATACTAATATTTATTAGTGATTTGTTGGGTATTATGATTTTATGATTATTGGTATTTGTATCTTACAATAACTACGCCGGAACCGCCGGCGCCTCCACTAGAACCACCTTTTCCAGCACCCCCGCCGCCACCGCCTGTATTAGAAGTTCCGGCTGCCCCACAGAAAGGACCGTAGTAACTACAATTACCTATTCTATTGCCGCCTCCGCCACCACCGCCATTACCACCTTTCGGGTGTCCGCCACATTCATACCATCTACCGGATTGTCCACCACCACCTAAATATCTAGTACCGCTAACACATTGTCCTGCAGTAGAACCACATATTGGATTTACTATACCTGTACCAGGTATTCCTGCTTGTCCGGCAGGAGAATTATTACACCTAGCAATTGCATCAGTCCCTGCAGCACCAGCACCACCTCCACCACCACCAGTTGAGCTAGCACCATTACCACCTGCATGACCATAAGTAGTAGCACCTGATATTGTATAGGATGCTTGATTTGAACCACCAGCAGAACCACCATTATTTCCAGCACCGCCTGAGCCTCCTGCGTTACCTGAACGATAGCAATAGTAGCTACCACCAGAGCCACCGCCTTTAGCAGTCATACCTAATGCAGTTGAATCGCTACCGGTTCTAGGTGCGTATCCATAGCTTCCACCAGCACCAACGGTAATAGTATAAGATTGTGCAGTTACACATAATGATGGGTGGTATATAATACCTCCTGCTCCACCACCGCCTGTTCCATCCCATCTACTACAGTTGTAATTATCTTGATAACCACCAGGTCCACCGCCTGCAACTGCAATTACTTGAACTTTACCAGGTGCAGTAACTGTAAATGTACTTGAACTGTTAAATGTGTGAATCTTGTAACAACCAACAGTCGTGACGGTACCGCCTGTAGCTGCAACAGTTGGATCAGCCACTTTGAATGTAACACTTATACTTGCTGATTTAGTATTTGTATTTGCATAGATTGTTGCAGTTTTAGTTCCTGTTACTGTAGGTGTACCTGTGATGTTACCACCACTTAAACTCACACCAGTTGGTAAACAAACAGCGTTATATGTTATGCTTCTACCAAATGCACTTGTAGCACTTAATGTAATATTAGACATTGCTGATGCATTAGCAAGATTATAACTTGATGCATTAGTTGGATTACTCCAAGTAACTGTATCACCACTCACCACATAACTAAAATTACGTGTAACGACTTGATTAGCTGGATCAGCAGCACCAACTGTGAAATTATAAGTTACATTTGTGCCACTAGTTACATTTGATAGTGTTCCAGTGATATTTCCATTCGCACTACCTAAACTCAATCCACCTGGCAAACTACCACTAGTAATACTGTAAGTGATAGTCAATGCTCCATCAGTAGCTGCAATTGTATTTGCTATACTATTTCCTTCTTGAAAAGTACCTAAACTACCTGCACTAGTTGTCCAAACAGGTACATTGCTATATGTGATTCCAGCAACAAATGTTGCACTTCCCCCATCACTGTTAACAACTGCCAATGGGTAATTACCTGCTGAATTCACAGGACTCACAAATGTAGCTTGTGTTAAGCTGACTTGACTAGCACTAGCTACTTGTAAATTATTTACATATACATTAAGACCAGATAAGAAACCACTGCCATTGATAGTGATTGTTTCTCCACCTGTAGGATTCGCGGCAGTTGCACCATTTGGATAAGTCAATCCTGATATTTTAGGAACCACTGTACTTGTAGCAGTAATCGTACCTGCTCCGCCACCTAATGTCAAGTTACCAGCTAGATATAAGTTACCATATGGCTGCTGACTTGTTCCTAAATCAGCACTAGTTGCTGGTACAAGAACACTTGAGTTCTTTAATGTATGATAATTTTGTGTTGCCATTTTATTTTAATCTCTTATTTTATCTTATTGGTATTTGTATTTTACAATAACTACTCCAGAACCGCCCCTTCCACCTGGGGCACAAGCTGCCTTTGCGCCACCGCCCCCGCCGCCCCCCGTATTTACTGTACCGGGTTTTCCTGGTCTCTTACAACAGCAACGATTTAAACATCCAGTAGGATCACCAGAGTTTCCTCCGCCCCCGATACCACCTGCACCAATTTCTTGACCGCCATTACAAGCTACACCACTATTACTTCCGCCTCCCCCACCGATATATCTAGTACCAGAGACA
>Ga0007867_1000252_pt1 | contig 21129 bp, 20 predicted proteins | sample CryBogCBH25Aug08_FD_71224 | JGI IMG/M metagenome (GOLD analysis project Ga0007867, IMG submission 71224) | Freshwater microbial communities from Crystal Bog, Wisconsin, USA - CBH25Aug08 | ecosystem: Environmental > Aquatic > Freshwater > Lake | place: Crystal Bog, Wisconsin, USA | collected... | reverse complement strand
GCGTTTTTGCAAGCGATTCCAACAGCGCCTCCACATCAGTGGACCAACAGGCGCGTGACCAATAGTTGGCCAGAGCACGGTAATCCGAACCGGGAGCTACCCATAGTTTCACCAGCATGGTGTCCTGTCGTGAAATCTCTTTCATGAGCAGCCGCTTTTCCTCGTAGGTGGGGATCAACGCCAAGACATACGGCAGGCAGAAACAAAAATAATTTTTGCCGTATTTGACGCTGACCTGAGCAAGCAATGACATTGTCTGGCTGGAAATGCCGTCCGTTTTGGCCAGTGCCTCAAATTTTGAAGCCGGCAGAATCTCTTTGAGATACTTGTTTTCTTCGGCTCCTGCCAGAATTCGATAAATCACCTCAATGGCCTGTGGTGGAAGCGCGAAAACAGTGTCGCGTTCAGGGCTTAAGGTCAGTCCGCTGGGTGAAACTTCCAATTTGTCAGGTGCCATCAAACGACTCCGCATGCTGTCCGACAGATTCAAGGAATTCAGCAGGTCGTTCAATTTTGCCGACGTGAAGCCGTTGAAAAACCAGCGGACGGGATTCTCCTCTGTTTTCTTCACGGCCAGCAGTTCGGTCGGGGCGGCAATCGTGATCGGGAGGCTGGTCAGACTTCCCCACGGGCCGGGTTTCAGCGTGGCGGTGCCTACATTGGCGGGATAAATGCCCGCCGGCGGCTTGTGGCCTTCAATGCTTTTGCGCCCGACAACAATCCCAATGGAAAGCGTGGCAAATAAAAGCAACAGATAAAAAACCAATCGAACGATTTTCATAAACACCATGACAAATCAACGTCAACGATCAATTCATTCAGCGACCGGTGCGGAGCAAATAAATAACATCCCCGAGATTTACGTCCGTAATTCAACTTCAACCTCAAATACCAAGTCCCGTGCCAAATTCCTTTGTGGCTTTAGATGCAAGCAAATGAAAGGAGGTTACACCCGAGTTGTCCATTTTGAATCAAACCGAGGCCCGAAAATAGACAGCGAAAAACTGGAGCCAATGAGTGGGATTGAACCACCGACCTACGGTTTACGAAATCTATTCCCTACATTCGTTATTGCCCTTAATTACATGGCAAGAAACGCTTTTATTATTTTCCTTGACCCCATCTTTGACCCCCTATAAACTAGGGGGACATGAATGAGAAATCTAAAAACAGTGCCATCTGGGAGCACATCGACACCAATCTGATTCGCTACCGCCCCAACGGCAAATATTACCTTAAAGCCAAAATCCACGGCCAAAAAGTCAGACAATGCCTGGAAACTGACACGTTGAAGGAAGCTAGGCACAAGCTGGCGGCATTCATGGTTCGCATTCGAGGCGGAGCCGTCAAGGGCACGGGAGGAAATACTGTTGGCTCCCTGATTGAAGAATGGAAACTCTGGCTGGCAAACAAGCGGCAGTCGCCCATGACCACGAGGTCCCGGCGCAACAACTTGGATCTGATTCTGCGAACGTGGCCACGGCTGGAGTTCACTAAAATTAGCAACGTAACTCCGCATGACGTGGAGACGTGGAGAGACAGCCTGATTACCAAAACTTGGAAGTCTCCAAAGGGCGACCGAAAATACTCGACCGCTGCCGCCAACCAATGCCTTGGGACACTTCGTTCCATTTTCCGTCTGGCAGAGAAGCGGGGTATGTTGCTCAATGATAATCCATGCACGAAAGTTAAGCAGGTTCCACAGATAAATCAAAAGACGCTAACGCTGCCAACCCTCGCACAGTTCGCAAAATTGCGAGCACGAATCTACTCGGAATCACCGGAAGGTGGTCAGCTGTTCGATTTTTTGGCTCTGTCTGGGACACGCATTGAGTCCAGCCGTCACGCACTCTGGGGAAACATTGACTGGGATAAGAACACGCTGACATTCATCAAAGCCAAACGGAAACCCTATACGATTCCGTTAATGAATTCGTTGCGCGAATTTCTGTTGAAGATTAAACCAAAGAACGTAAAGCCGGGGGATAGAATAACGAAGGTGGACAGCATAAAGAAGGTGCTTACCACGAGTTGCCGCAGGCTAAAAATACCGCACCTGAGCCACCATAGCCTACGGCACTGGTTTATTACCCGAAAACTGGAAAACCCGAAAATTGACTTTTTTACGCTGTCGCAGTGGGTAGGGCACAAAGACTCTGTCCTATTACAAAAGACATACGCGCACAGTAGAGACGAACACAGTCAGGCATTAGCTAAAGAAACATAATGAATTTCTTCGCGAGTGCCTCACCAAAAACTGAAAGCGCAGAACCACAAAACCTAAATTATGAAAACAACCCGCAACAATCTTTTTTTCGCGTTCCTAATGGGCGGCATAATCGGCATTCTCATTCGCCTCTACCGCGAGCGCCGGCAGGCGTGCGCCGCGCCTGCGCGCCCGCAGCCGCCGATGGCAACCCCGCCCGTCATTCCCCGCACACGGCGACACACGCCAGAGCTGCCGCCGCACATCTGGAATTAAGCGTTTCCATTTTGGCCGGGTCATTCGTCCAGAGCCAGCGCATCGCAAAGCGATGCGAACTCGAAGAAATCATCAGGACGATTTGGATCAAGCAATTCGTCACAAATTCTATTTGTGATTTCCTCACCGTGGTCGTGATCAAAATGGCACGCCGCTGTATAAACGATTGTTTCGAGCAGGTCGCGATTGTCTTCGGTGAGCGCCTTGTGCAGTAAGGCGTCCAGCACGTTTGTCGCATCACTGTTGACCGACCTTCTCACGCCTCCTCACTTTCCCAATTCGCCATGTCGGTGATTGCCTCGACGGCCGAACCGTAACCTTGGGCGGCTGACTTGGCCCACCAGCCAATGGCAGTGTCCAAACTTTTCACAACTCCCAATCCACGCGCATAGCAAACACCGAGATTATATTGCGCCTCCTCATCGCCGATAGCCGCTTCCTTAGCCCACGTCACGAGTGCATCTTTGAGCGACGATGGTTCAAGTTTGCAATCATCGCCATGGACAGAAAAGCACCATGAGAGTCGGCAATTGATAAATTCCACATAAGAGTCGCTGAATTTCAGGTTTGGCCACAGCCGACCTAAACTCCGCAGAAATTCCTCGGGAGGACCGTTCGCAGTCTCGAACCAGTAAAACAGTTCGCTTTCGGTTTCTTTCTCCAATCTGGCGGCATTACTGCCGAATTTACAGCCCCAGTTGGCGCGCGTCCAATCGTTGTAAGAACTTTCCAAAACCGGCGGCGGAATGGGCACCAACGAATTAAAACACAGCACGCCCGCGTCTGTGGCCCAAGGATAGCGCCCCAGCGCCGCGATCTTGAATCGTTGCAACTCCTGTTTTTCACCGGTGATAACGAGCTCGTTGTAGAACCAGTTAGGCATGATGACCTCCTCCATTATTCAGCGTCTTTTTCATTTTATTTCCGGGGCCAAATGGCCCCATGGTAATAATTGTAGCGTTTATCTGAGGGATGCAACGTAGCTCATCGTTTTTCTCTAAAAATGTTTCAGGTCAAATCTACTGACCTACCGTCAGCTGCTCCTTGGGGAGGAACATCCCCCAGGAATAGTGTCCGAATTTGTTCGTGAACCTTGCCAACAGCCGGCTATACGCAAAAACGAAGGCGTAAAAGTCCGCCCAACCTTCCGTCGGATTGGTCGAGGAAGGAGTAAAACAGAACACGCGGTTTTGCAAAAAAAGGAGGTTCGTCTCGATGCTTATCGCCAAGTCACCTTGTTTCCATTCAATCAGGTTGAGCAGCTCACCGGGCTGTTTATTACAATCCGACGCGACGAAAACCGGCCAACGCCGCATATAGGCAGTTAATTTCGCTTGTTCCTCCATCCGTTTTTCAGGACTCGCCGCTACTACTTTTTTTTGTAAAAACGCAGTGTGCAGCAAAACTCGATATTCCTTGAGCAGTCTGAGCAGATCCGGCGACGGGGCCGCGAGCTTCGATAGATCGCCATCGTGATGCCAACCGGCGAGGACGAAGAATCCGCGCTTGAATTCAGGACCGAGTTTGGACAGCGCGTCAAAAACCGGCACAAGTTGGCTCCATTCGGCGCAGTGCATTTTGTTGGCGACCAAATTTAAGGATAAACGCACTTCGTTGATTGAACAGTTCCCCGCCTTAAATGATTCGACCTTTGAATGGAAAATGTTCCTCAGTCTAGTCAGTATGTCCTGCTGCTGCTGCCACAATGGATCTTCGCGTTCCGGGTCCAATTTTTTTTGGCTCTGGCTGGCAGCGGCGACTCCGCCCATGTCGATTGTTGGCGGCACAAACACTTTGGCAAATTTCATAGGCTGAATCCAATTTGAGGTTTGATTTGTGCGGTTTTGACAGCCATCGGCTTTGCCGAAAGGCGTTCCTGAGCTTCGCGGATGTCCTGCAATATCTCTTGAACATCAGCGGTGGTGAATCCCGATTCGTTGAGTGCCTGATGCAACTCGTCGGGCACGGGTGCATTGGGGTCTATGAGGTTTGTCATAATTTCTGATTGGTTTTCTCCCCCGCCCGCAGTGCCGGCTTCTCCGGCGAGCAGACCGAGGAAATTTAGGAGGGTGGACAGGCGTATGCGCCGACCTTGAAATTTGAAGCTGATAAGCGAACCATCATTCCGTTGACGGAAATCCGTGACTTTGCCAGCCTTCACCAGCTTGTCCCAGCGATCTTTCCGCACCTTGCCAGTGCCATCAAATAAGGCGACTGCCAGCAGACGCGTATCCAAGCGCTTAGATTTCGGATACATCGGCAACGCCTTGCGCTTGCCCTTGCCCCGCCCAGATAGAAATTCAACTGTCCACAAAAGACCTTGAAGCTCCTTGAGGAATTTGGGGCGCAGGTCGAGACTCCGGCGACCGTTGCTGTTTGCAAAAAGCAAATGAATATGCCGCGTAGCGGAATCGCCGTGAACCCAACCCAGCATTGAAGCAACCCGCATGAATTTCTGGAAATCCCTGGCCGCCCGCAGTAGTCGCCGGTCAATGTCCGCCAGCTCGCTCTTGCTAGCATTTTTTGGAGTTCGAATGGAGATTACAGCCGTGCGGCAGACTCGTTTAGCCCGAGGATCGTGGTGGTAAGCGAGAAGCAGTTCGGCGAGCTGCCGTGGCGTCCCCTTGGCTACGCCGGCATCTAAGCCGTCGTAAGTGGCGACCACTTTCTTGGGGTTGGCAAAATACTTTATGGCATCCACCGGACGAGAGGTTGCCTTTAAGTTTACGATGGCATACGGGGGAATAGTCATGGCCAGAGTCCTTTCACTTTTTGGACTGCTTCCCGAAGGGATTGTTCGTCCACCGTGGACCCGCTCGACACCCGGAGCGACTGGTTCAAAAGGACGCCGAGGCGGCGAAGTTCCCCTGCCGCTTCGATGAGTTTTTGCACGTCCAATCCCTGTGCGTGAGACAGAATAATGAAGGCGACAGTGCGCCCCCGAAGACCGCGCTTAAGCGCCATTAATTGGTTCGCTAGTGCTATCGGAAGGTGCGAACGACAGAAAGAAACCTCGCGAGTTTTGGTGTTCATGTGGCCTCCTTAATCGGTTGGACGACACCCCCCGGAGAATCGTGGTTCGCGGGAGTCTCTTCGTTGGAGTGTGTCAGGCCAGCTACGCTTTCCCGCGTGTTCGCGGTAAAGCTGCTGGGCAAAGGCGTCCCGCCCTTGCGACCCTGTTCCATGGCTCCAGATGGAGCCAGCGCCGCCGCCACCGCTCGCCCAACGCGGGGAGCGGTGATGGCGCAGGCCACGGCGCGACGGCAAGCCAGTAGCACGTCACGTTCGAGTTGTGCCAAGGCGGCGGCGGGGAGTTGGGTTGCACCCAGGGAGGTAAGACGCTCGCGAACGAGCGATGACAGGTTAGGTAGGTGCGAAATAGTCCTCATCACCTTACATTGTAAGGCTTTGGGGGTGTCCTCTGCGGATTTATTTTGAATTAAGACTAAGTTTGTTCGGCTGGGCATTACGGGACGAGAAGTCTGAAATAGCTGGTTGCAATTTCAGTCACTACGGTTTGCTCCCAGGCTTCGCAGATTGCGTAATAATCGGAATCCAACCTATCGAGTTCACTCAGGTTTGCGACAGTGCCATCATCGCCGGTGACGACATGGAAGGATTCGAGGATGTCCAATACTTCAATCCCGCCGGGTATTGATGCCAGATTGTATTTCTTGAACAAGCAGATCATCTCCCGATGCAGCGGGCAATTTACATCATGGCTGTCAAGGCAGCCACCATCACCACTTCCATAGCCATTGTCAAAGTATTGAATATGACCACCATTGCATACTTGGGAATCATATTTACCAAGCAAGATAAACAGTTTAGCGGCCTGCCCGTTTTTGCGGGCTGCCGCGTTCAGCATACCGGTGTAAGACATTTTACCTTTCGCCTGCCAGTCAGCATAGGCGGCGTCAAGAATCGCCTGCCAAAAATCACCCTTTCGGATGCTTTCGGCAGTATCAAGGTTGGCTTTGATTCGTTCCACATGGAGGGGATTTGTATTTTTCATAAGCGGACAGGTGAACACAAAACACAAGCAATCGCAGCCTTGAATGCGGGCCGTTTGGGTTTCGCTTAACGATTGATCTCGCCAAAACGCTAAACGTTTCGCTCACGGTCAAGCTGACGGAACAACCAGAGTAACGCTGCCCTTTGGTGTGCCATCTGGCTTCCAGCGCCTGCCACCCGGATACTTTAGATGGCATTTACAGGCCGACATGGTTGGTCCCGCTATTATCTCAGAAACCATGTGTTCACTCGCCTTAATAATAACATCATGTGGGAATCTGTAGGGGTTGGGTTTGTTGGGATCCCAAGGAACAGTTTTCAGTTTTGACACCAACAAGGCATCGCCCAACGCCACTTCACTCCCTTTTTCGTGGAATACCAGCACAGCATATTTTCCATCACGAGTATAGACCCAGATACAATATAGATGTTTATTCATAGACTGGATCATTTCCAATGTTGGCCGGTGAATTGGACGAAATAGCCCGGCGGGCAATAATAAGCCTTAACCTCATGGTCTATTCGTTGGGCCAAGTAATGCCGCAGCCTGATCGCTGCTTCCTGATAAGGACCTGGGTTGTTGCAATCATCCAGCAACTCAAATATGGGCGGGACGACCTTGACCACCCCTTCAGCCGCCAATTGAGCCAAGGTCTTGGTTCCCGACCCACCTTCCAGCAAAGATGCCGCCAACTCCGCCATCGGCCATTCCGGTGAAATGATGACGACGAATTTGATGGTCGGGTCCCGGCGTTCGTAGCATTGGCGGAATGACGCCTTGTCAATCATCATGGCGACTTCCGCCTCCAATTCCTTCTGCGTTTTTAGTGCTTTTTTCATAGATAGTTCCTCCATCCTATCATTATGTATATCGGCCTAAGTTATGCAACGTAGCCACTGATAAAATCGCAAAAAAGTTCATCACGGACGCTTCGGACACTTAATTACTATTCTACGCGTTGGGTAAATTTGTTGGTGATAAAGGAGTAAAGAGAAGATTGTATATGTAAGGTATTGCCAGAAAGCGTCCGAAGTGTCCGTAGAACCTGAAGGATTCAGTCTTATGAAGGGCGGCGGCGGCTAGGGGCCGGATTAAGCCAGCCCCAGCTACGCATAAATCTATTGCAGTCCAATCCCTTTCCAACCACGTTGCGCCCGGAGATTGCAATCCATGACATCGTGCCGAATGGCCACGCCGAATTGGGCAGAGACAGCGCGTTCAATCTTTGACCCAAACTCGTATCGCGTGACGGCCGTCCAATCGCGTTGCTGGCAGTATTCCGTGTAATCATCAAAGGCATCGCTGACCGTAACCGTAAGATTGGGATCTTTGTATAGCCGGTCGCGGGTGAAGACCATGATGCTGTCGCTTTCCAGCAGCAGCGCATCCACTCGGGCTTGCTGCTCGTCATTGAGCTTCAAGCGCCAGCCGTCGGCTTCCAGTTTCTTCAAGCCAGCCAACATCCAGTTCAGGATGCCGGAGCCTTCGTCGCGGAGCAGCACCTTGTCAAAATCGGCAATGGGATTGCCAGTCGCTGACCGCGCATAACTGATGATGACGAGCCGGCGGCGCCAGGCTTCCGCATCCTTTTCCAGCCTCACTTGAAGCCGGCAATTGGCGCTGACAATCACATTGAACCGGCATTCAATCGTCCGCGTCATGCCGGAATTTTTATGCTCCGGTGAAATCGGATCACCGCCGGTGATTTTTTTCAGCCCGGAAGCACCCTCTTCATTCAGGAAGTCCGACGCCACATCGCCGCCATACAACAGCGTCTTGCCGGCCAGCAGGCTTAATTCGAATCGGCTTCGTTCCAAGTGCTTTGTGCGCAGCTCGCCAAGATTTTCCAAGCCGATGATGCCGGACAGCACGCGAATGAAAGTTCCCTTGCCACCACCCGCCGTGCCGACCAGCAGCATTAGTTTCTGGGCCAGATTTTCGCCCAGCAACGCCATGCCGGACCAGCGCTGGATCAAATCCAAATCGGCTTCGCTCATGGCTGGGCGCATCAATTCATTCAAAAATCGTTCACACTTCGCATCGGGAACGAAATTGATGCCCAGCTTATTGCGCCGGTGATAATCCGGGGAAAACGGCTGCGGCTGTAAATCCGTAACGCGCAACATGCAGTCATTGCAGGCGATAAAATCTTTTACGGTGGCGTCGAAGAAATCATTCTTTTCCAACAGCAGCGCTCTGGCCCGGCGCGAAACACCGTGCAAGACGGAGGATTTACGGAACCCAAACTCCAGACTGCGAACGTCAGCCCCCAATGCGCAGGCGCGGGCACAGGCCAGCAAGGTGGCGCTGATTTTCCCCTCCAAATCTTCCGGCGCTTTGACTCGAAAGATACCATCATGCGCCGCGTATTGGTAAAACTTGCCCTCGACTGGAATGAAAACCGCCGGTTCAGTCGGTGAACCATCCTTGCCCAACGTGGCCGCCAGAAAATCTTCATTCAGGGCAGTGACACTGGGAAGTTTGGTTGGATCCTTCGGATGATGTTCCAGCAGAGCATCACCGAATTTCTCCGGGAGCGCCGGAAAGGTTTGGGCAAACCAATCGCAGGGCGTAGGCACCAAGCCGTTGTTTGCCACGTTCGCCGGTGAATTTGCCGGAACCCGAACCTTCGTCGCCATGGCGCGCCCCGCTTTAACTGCCATTTCGGCCTTATATTTATCCGCGTTTTCTTGCCGGGTTTGCGCTGCCTTTTGCCGAAACTCATCCGCCGGCATACCGAATACCTCACTGGCGATGTCGATTATGTGCTCTCTAGCGTCGTTATCTTTGAAGTATCCGGCGGCGAGTTTGATGGATCGAGCCAACGCGTTCTCACGTGTCACCGGCGTTTTATCGGTGAGCGTCTTCAGTGCAGTTACTTCACGACTCAGAAGTTCCAGCGCCAGCGCCGCCGGTGCTAACTCCACGTTAACCTTGACGGCCTGATCAACAATTCTATCAAACCAGCCGTTGAATTCACCCTTGAGCACTTCACGGCAGTCATCAATCCCTTTGCCCGGCGCATCTACGGGAATGCGAGGTAGAATCAATGGTAGCTTGATGGCGTTCGCCAGCCGGACCATCGCCTTGCTGAAGTCAGGGATGAGCGCTGTGTCAGCATCGCCCACGAATGCGATGCCTTTGGGCTTGTCGGCACCAACCAACTCGGCAAATTCCGCGATCAACTCTCTATCGCCTTCCTTGTCCCACTTCTTGAGGCAGTTTTGTATGCCGCCTGCGCCAACGGTAGGATAACCAGCTTCCAGCATGGAGAGTGCCTTGAACTCACCCTCGGCAATGAAAAGCCACCAATCCTGGCCTATCTTGACCTTCCTAACCTTCTGGAATAGAAGCGGAACATATCCGTGGACGCCGGACTGATATGCCTGCGTGTATTTCCTGTCGTCAGTTGGCTTTTCCAACCTCAGTCGAAAGAAATCGCGGCCATTGACCTTGATACGGTAAGGAATCAAGATTCCGGCTACCGATTGCCCCAGTAGCTGCTTAGCTTCCTTCGCAGTGACGTAGCGTATGCCTTCGGTTTCGAGCGTATCGCTACTGACTCCGGGACGAACCAACCTTTGCACGATTCCATTGCTGCCCCGCTCCTCGTGCCCGAGCGTCATGTTCTGGCTTTTAGACATGGGCGCTGACCAAGGGAGTCGAACCCTTGCCAAACCGGCCTCCTACCCAGGAAGCCGTCAGCGGACGCGAGGAAAACCCACCTCACTTGCACCAAAATCCATGATGCCGGTCTATCTAAATACGATTTATTTTGGCCGTTGCAACCAACTGGGACGATTTTCTTGAAAATATTTTCACGAAGGAGCCGGCCATGTTGATAGCCGTGAACGGAAAAGTAGAGCCAAATTGATGGCTACGGCCAGAAAACGTATGGCATGACACTCATATTTTATTCATCACTTTCAACTTCGCCCTGAAGGCAGGGTTCGGGCAGATGTAGGGCTGCATTGCTTTTCAATCCGGCGACTTGGGTATCGAACACCTCGCCGGCGTTTTCCGCCCCAGACATTTCATCAACAATGTATTGTAAATCCACCTCTTCACCGTCTTCAATGGCCTGCAAAATCTCCGCAACGCATTTCTTCAGAATAACAATGGTGTTTTCCACCCATTTCGTCGTCATTTCGTTGGTCTTCGGCGCATTCTGCAAAACGTCAGTCGCCTTCTCGCCAATCTTATGCGCCAGATCGACTGCTGCCTCTTTATCCCCGTCGTTAGCCCGCCGGACCAGTTCCTTGAGGTCGTCATGCATATTATACTGATTGAAATACTCCCGAAAAGCTTCGCTAGTCAGGGCATTGTAAGCATCTGATTCCTTGACCGTCGCGAGCGCTTCTTTGGACACATTAAAACGCCCCTGCTCAAGGGAAAGGCAACGGCCGGAATTCTTTGATACATGTTTTTGTGCCAGGCTGTCCGCCAATTGGTTTTCCGTTCGCGGAATCTTCTTCAATTCAAAGGGGAAAGTCCGCCGTAACTTCAGCAGATATACGCAGTAGTTGCGCATCTGCCCGGAAGATCGCCATTCGCCGGCAACCTGTTTAACCACGAGCTGGGAATCGGAATAGCACTGAATTGGCGCGACGGGAGTTGGCGACATCAATTGCAAGATCGTCAGCCCCGATTTCAATGCAATATATTCCGCCTCGTTGCAGGTGCCGTTGCCGACGGCTAAATGTTCGGCGAACAGGACTTGACCGCCTTGCCGGGCGTGCAACCCGACGTGCATGGCACCAGGGTTTTCACACAGGCCGTCCACAAACAACTCGATTAGTTCACCCGGTTTTATGACCACCTTGTATTCATTGCGAATCTTCTCGGCTGTGGCTTGTAGTTTTTCGGCTAGATTGTTGTCGTTCATATTTGGAATTTATGGTGTTTAAGGTTTAGCGCCGGATTTTTACTATTTTTCGGGGAGCTTTTGTTTTTGATTTCGCTGTCACCGATTTCGTTCTGCCCTTGCGCTTGGCTTTTACCTTCGTTTTTGCCGATTGCGTGCGAGCCGATTCAATCCGGTTTTTCCGTGCCAGAAGTTGTTCTGTCATCCAATATGGTAAAAGTCTGGTTTTACGTATCTGATTGCTGGATTCAACGCCGTAACAGGCCCTCACTGTTTTAATTAATTCATCTTCGCTGTCGATACCCAGCACCGTCCATCCATGTTTACGTCCAGCAAGGCATTTTAGTTTGTCCTGAATCTGTTTGCGGAGTTCCCGCCAAGCACTGATAAGAAGCCGGTCTTTTACTATCGGCACAAGCGCCGGACTCACCGAAGCCAAGGCTTGCTTTGGTATTCGGGGCTTGCTGGCAATTTCCATTTGTATATTGGTGGTGGTGTCCAAATGCACAGCGTTAACTTCCGGCATCTTGCCGATCAAATTTGGAATATGAATTTCTTGGTTCTTTACCCCGCCTTTCATGACAAACTCGTATTTCAACGGCCAGGATATGAATACTGATTGCAATTCAAGTTCTGCGTCGCGCAAGTCCCCTTTTGTAATAGAAATGCCGTCGCGAAAGGTGTGCGCAATTTCAGCTAGGGCCGCAGCTTCGATGGTTTTATTCTGACTTTGTTTTTTCATAAATCTGCTATTTTTATCTGCGTCCTGACGCGAAGGTTACCCCGCATATCCATTCATAGTTTTCCCAGCCAGTTTTCGCCGACTTGCTGACTTGAGCGGCTGACCGGCAGAATTTAACATCTGCTCGTATTCCACCCGGAATGCTTGATACGCTGCCGTTGCCTTTTCGTTCCACCTGACCGGGAGTGGGTATTTAGCGCAAAAAGTAGGAACCAAGTGTTTTAGGGAGATTTTTTTCACCTGCGGTTTTATGCCTTTAGACGCAGGATTTCCAATACAGGCTAATGCCAAATCCGCAATGAATGTCTGATAGCGGCTCATGGCTACGTTGGGATTGCAAGTGTTACGCTTTTCAAAAGTCTCCGGGGTGGTGGCAATTTCACGTCCGTAATCGCCCAACACATCCGGGTCAATCATGACGACCCGCTTGTCTGGCGTGTAGATGTAGTTGGAATGCCGGGCATCCCACCACTTGCTGCCTTTAGACCACGCGGGGATCACCAGTTTGAGGAAAAGGCTGTCCAAAATGTTTAGCGCGTCATCCACTCCGACTTTTGACCCGCCTTCGACCAACGCTTCCAGCGTTTGCCCCTCAATCCATTCTTGGACCAGATACGGCCGGTCGCCATTCACCAACTCTCGCGGTCCGACCTCCAAAACATTTTGAACTTGGTTTGCAGGTAGGCCTGGCATTTTATCACGGTATTGCGTGTGAAATGTGTGAATCCGTTTCCATTGGGTTACTCCAAGCTCGCGATTGTAAATTTTAATGCAGACGGGGCTGCCCTTTTTTTCAAAACGATGACGAATGCCGTCGTGAACTCGGATGACTGTCGCCGCAAAACATCCCGGCGGATAGGCCGTGCCCCAACATTTTTTGGTATCATCTGGGTTGATGCCCAGCACCGAGGCGGCAAAATTTTCAAGTTTTGCCTTTGCCGTTGCGCTCATCGGCTTCTGTTTGCCTTTGCCCCAATTGTAGCTGTCGTAACATTTTGCCCAATCCACATTGTGCTTCACGTCGGATTCAGGAATCGGCAAAGGGAGCGTCTTGACCGGCAGTTCCGCCGGATTGATACCCAACAGCAGGAAGGAAATCACCACGCCATGCCCGAACGAATGGCCGGTGTCATGAAGGCAATCTTCTGGCGACTTGCCCAAACCTTGCCAGTCATAGCCGTCATAGTCATACAACTTCACATCACGCCCAGGCTCATCGGCGCTGCCCTCGAAAATCTCGCGCAGCTTTTGAAAAGCCTCGGTTTTGCGGACGAACTCGACATACAGCTTGGAATAAATTCGCTTGCGGGCCTCCGCCGGATTGAAAATGACTTCGCCATCCCAATACCAAAAGGCAACCTCGGATCGCCCGGCAGTTGCACTTTTGGTGTATGCGGAGCGAACCCGTTCCTTGTTCAGTTCCAACTCCGGCGCATCCGGCTCGAACTGCGGATTGTGGTAGGCAGCGTCGCGCCAGCGGAACCATCGCTTGCTGGGTTTGGGATTCCCTTTTTCATCTTTAGTGATGAATTGCTTGGTGCGATCCACGCGCTTCCCGGACTTGTTGATGACCCAAGAATAAACTTTGGAATACTGCCAGGCCACTTCCACGCTCCGGGCGACGACCGTCTCGCCGTTTTCCGAATAACACGTCACCGGCCCCATCAGCATCGGCGACAGCTTCCGAAAATCGAATTCGTCCACGCTTCCGTTGCTGGTAACGTTCACATAAAACGGTTCGCGCCGGGAAACGCTCCGCCGTTCGCCAATCCATTTGTCGATTTCCGTCCAGTAGGATTCTTGTTCCGGGTCACTGGGCGTTTCCTTGTTCTTACCGTAAATCCGAATCCGGTCTTGCGGGCGGTCTTGCGCCAGCTTGACTTGTTCGTTCAGCTTGGCCTGATTGAGTTTCGGTTTTTCTGCCCGCAGTGCCATCCAGACTTTTCCCAGCCAGTTCTGTCCGACCCACTGCCCGTCAACCAAAGCCATGCCCCAAAACAACGCCTCATCTTTGGGGGCGGTGGAAAAGTCTGCAACCAGCGTTCGCTCGCCGGTTGCGAGCAGTTTTTTAACCAACGCCGGATGCTGTTCCAGCTTCATCCGCAAGCACTGCCGCATTAATTCGATTTCATCCTGCGATTCTGGATTGACCAGCAAATGCCTGAATTCTTTGGCCAGTGTTTTTGCATCGGCTGGCTTTGCAACCAGTTGCTCCTGAATTTCCGCGTGCCCTTCGAATCGGAACCATTGGAACATGGCTTCCGTGTTCAGGAGTTTGCCTTTGTGCTCGACCAGGTAATCCGACGGGTTGCTCATCCAGCCAAACTCGTGGCTCTGCGGCACGAACAAAATTGCGTCCGCCGGCATTTCCCGCTGGATGGACTGCTCGCGTTCCGCTTTTTCCAGCAGCCCAACCACCTTTTCTGTCTGGCCGGTTTTGGTGAGTTTTTTCAGATCCGCCAGCCAGTCCAGAAACACTCTTAAATCGGTGACGTATTTGGGCAGGGCCGGATATGGCGCAGGCTGGGCAGACGGCACAAGCTCCGCCGCCGTGTGTTGAATCAATACCGCCGTCACCCGTTTCTTGCCGGCCTTGGTCACCGCCTCCTTCAGCACCCTTAACCGGTCAACACGATCCAATTGTGCCAGTTCGCGCGCCTGAGCTTCACTTGTTGGCAGCAAAACGGCTCCATTTGGAGCCATTTTTTTCTGTTCGTCTTCCAATTCCTGAATGACTTCACCCGCCGAGGCAAGCCTTTTGCCATGCGCCAAGCCGAAATCAAAGCGCGCGGCGCAATAAGCTTCAAAGCTTGTGTGCGACTCGCGATAGAGGCGGCTTTTTTTGATGCGATAAAGGGCCAGACATACGTCCTTGAACTGTTCCAGATTTTCCCGGATCACTGACTCACATTTTTTTAGCAGTTCCCGCTCATCAGGTTCTAGCGGTTCAAATTTCGTGACATCCTTGCCGTCAATTTGAGCCAGCATTTTGGCGTGTTTGCCGAGCAAAACCGCTCCTTTGTTTCTCTGTTTATCCCAAAACGGATAGTCCGCCGGCTTGACGTATTGCAGGAACCTCAATTTTTCCGGCGGAATGACTTTGGTCAATGCCAGAAATGTTTTCTGGGCATACTCATCCCAGCCAGCGCCGGTTCGCACGACTTGTTCGAGCAACGCCGCTTGGGTTTTGCAGCCGCCTTTATTGAGCGCGGCAATGGTCGCATTCATGGACTCACCGCGCGAATTTAGCACCTCAGCCCACACATGCTCGCATCGTTTGATGTTGATATGGGCGGCCACCTCGTCGGCAAACCGGTCATAGTCGGCCTGCGGCAATATCGGGCACAACATGCCGAATGTCCGGTAGCCTTCATCCTGCAATTCCTTCAACGCCCTCAACCGGGACGATACCGACGAGGGGCCGATTTCAAAGGTGCCCGCCACCTTTTCATCCAGCGTCCCGGTCGAAAGTCCGAAAATCATCCGCTGCTTGTATTCCTCCTTGCTAAAGGCTTTGGCGACCATTTTCAACGCCGCGCTCTTGGATAGCAGCCGAATTTGCCAATTCGTCAGGTTCAGAATCTCCCGGCAGATTTTGATGGTGACTTCGGTCTGCGCTTTGGTCCCACACACGTCCACAAGTGGCGAGCCGTAGATGACCCGGTTGTCTTTGGGATCGGCGTAGCGCGGCTGACTGCCTTGCATGAGCGCCTTGCGCAGCCCCTTGAGTGGATTGGCAATGTCCACCACCACACCCTCATGCGTGGTTCCCAACTTCTTTATCACTCCATTCAAATTCCCATTTTTGCGCATCATGGAACCGACGTAGCAAAATGAGCAGTTGAAAGCGCAGGCGTGCCCGGCGGTGAAGGTCAACCCGTCGCATAGGAGTTTATGTTCGAACTCGCTCTTGGTGTTGATGACCGAATTACTCTCGACTAGAAAATGCGGCTTGTGGCGAACAGTGGTTTCCACCTGCCAGATTTTTGCGCCCAGATATTTTGCTTTTTCAGTTGGCAAGTCCGGTTCATTTGGCGACAACCGTTCCTTGTTCGGTTTCGACTGCCCGGCGACGGGCGCAACAATGGCTTGAGGTGTTTTCATGGAATCCCGAAAGTCATCCGGTGATAAGCAAGTATAATGCCGTTGAAACCAAGCAGCTTGCATGGCGTTTTCCTTAATGTTTTCCCAGTTTCGCCCGACAGTCGCCCATTTTTTCCGAACCGCGCTGCTACATTTCTGGACACTTTCCATCTGTTGCATGGCGTCCGGCATGACCACGTTTCGCCCATTTCGATTGAGTTCCGTGAATCATTTTCCCGCTGGCAGCCGTTCCCGCCCGCCGTTGAGGGTTTCTTGGTGCCGTCAATCCATCCGCTCTTTCCATCCGTCAGCACCCACGTCAATAGCTGTATTTTGCTCTCCTCTTGTCGCCTATTGCCCGACGTGAACGCACCCTGACGGTCTGGTTTTTCCATTAGCGCGACTAAACGCGATTATGTTGCCGGCTTTTGGATTTCTTGCAGGTTGTCGCTGTTGCTCACTTCGTCTTTCCGCCGCCTCCCGTTTCGCCGTTCCAGTTGCTTCGCGCATCGTGCACGCCATCGTGCCTCTGTCATTTCGATGCTTCTTGCTCCGCCGCCTTGCTCTCTGTCTCTCCCGGCTATCGCGGCCTGTGTCATCGGGTCGTTTGTTTTGAACCCTTGTGAAAAACAAAACGCCCCGATAACCGGGGCCACTAGAAAGACAAAACATATGAGCAAACAAACAACGAAACCCGCAACTGAAACCTCCAATGCGCCCGTGCACACCATTCGCGTGAATGGCATTCGCGCCAGCATCTGGAAAAACGAAACCGACAAGGGGCCGCGTTACAACACCTCGTTCGAGCGCAGCTATCGCGACGGCGAGGAGTGGAAAAACTCCGACAGCTACGGACGTGAGGACCTCCTAGTGTTGGCCTTCGTTTCGCGCCAGGCATTCGCCTGGATTGTCTCGCAACCTACCAAGTAAACCTCAACAAGCTGGCGGTCGGAAACGGCCGCCAGCCCTTCTTAAAAATGATTCTCGCATCACAACTCAAATTCCCACTGGGGCAAATCGTCATCACGCCGAACGCGCTCGGAAAGCTGGCGTCCGACGAAATCTTGACCGCGCTGGATCGGCACGTCCAAGGCGACTGGGGCGACCTCGACAAGGAAGACAAAACGGAAAACGAAATCGCTCTGGAAAAGGGCTTTCGCCTGCTGTCGGCTTACACCGGCAACGACGGCATCAAATTCTGGATCATCACCGAGGCTGACCGCAGTTCCACTTGCGTTTTGCTGCCGGAAGATTATTAAATCCAACACGAGCCTCCGCTTTGCGGAGACTCTTTTGACTTTTCGCCCCATTTTGAGTTTCAACTTTTCGTATTCGTCCATTTTTTGTTACTGTCTTGCCTATGCCGAGCCGGGATGTTCCGGTTCAAGGGATTATCATGACACAAGCCAATGAAAATTTTGCCGCCGCATTGACCGAACAAGGCTACCCTTTAAAGCAGGAAATCTTCCGCCTTTTTAATACCGGCACGGCACGCGAAAAGCTTGAATGGCAAATTGAAAAGTCAGACGTGTCGTTCGAGCTGCCAAATCATTACCAAGCTCATGTGGACTTCGTCTTGAAGAGACGTTCCGACCTGCCTGGGTTCATCCCTGATAATCCGCGCCATGTGGTAATGAAATGCAAACGATCCACGCTGGATTACGATTGCTGGGTGTTTTTGAAGAACAACAAATCTGCCCATGAGATTTCGTCAAATCGTTACCTCATCGAATACGCAAAGGCGATCGGCCGTTATCCATTCCAATTTAAGCATATTTTAAAATCGAGTTGTGCTGACCAAGAATGCCCGGTCTTTGATAATGGCATTGAAATGCGAATTGAAACGGCGTTCAACAGACACAAGCCAGCATCATCCACTGTTGCGATTGAAGACGCATTGAACCAAGTAATACTGGGCCAGACTGGGCTTGCGAACAAATTACACCGGACAAATACACGGATGTTTCAACTCATTCCGGTTGTGGTGACCACAGCCAAATTGATGTCCGCCCATCTGGATGACGAGAAAGTTTCGTTGGGCGACGACAAACTTGAGCCGAGAAAATGGGTTGCGATCAACTACCAAATCAGTGGGGGCGCCGCCCAATTTTTCGAGGAACACAGTTCCATACCAAGTTCGATTGCCCAGCAGCTAGATTCGCGCAGGACGGTTTTCGTCGTGCAGGCCGAGCACATCCAACCGTTCCTCGAATGGCTGTATAAAAAAAATCTCTGAGGTAAACAGCGATGGCCGCCATGTCGAATTTCGCCTGCACCAAGCCGGGCACCACGGTTCGTCTCACGCCGCCCCGCCGCTGATTTCCACCCGAATTTCATTTGTTGGCGTGGACAGCAAATGTCCAACCGGCTCTGTCATGCTGGTGTCATGAAAATAAAAAGAACCTGCCGGCTCCCGCTTTCCGCTCTACACTTTCAAACCTCCACCGTCGCACGGTTTGGCTCCGCCCGGCTCTTGAATCATTTCGATGGCCGTCACGAACTCATTGGCGGCACGGCGGAGAATTATGCCGCCGCGCGCGAGTGGTGTTCATTGTTTGCGCCGGAGGTGGTTTTCAAATCTGCCGAAAGTCCCGTTCAGACTCGTTCGTCCATCGCAAGAAGTCATTTTACTCTCGCCGCGCCGGGCAATCTCGCGCATCTTTTTTTCGATAAAATGACAACCCGCCGAACATCCAGCGAAAACCAACCCGCATGAGCGACCCCAATCTTTCATCGTTCATCTGGTCGGTGGCCGATTTGTTGCGCGGCGATTACAAACAGTCGGAATATGGCAAGGTCATCCTGCCGTTCACCGTGTTGCGCCGGCTGGATTGCGTCTTGGAGAAAACCAAGCCCGCCGTGCTTGCCGAACTCGCCAAGCGCACCGCCGCCAAGGTGAATCCCGAACCGTTTTTGCTCCGCAAGAGCGGGACGCTCTTTTACAACACGTCGCCCCTCGACCTGAAAAAGCTCATGGGCGACCAGGACCATATCGGCGAAAATCTGCGCGCGTATCTCCAGGCATTTTCGCCCGCCGTGCGGGACATTTTTGAAAGTTTCGAGTTCCACACCCAGATTGACAAGCTCGCCAAGTCCGGCCTGCTGTATCTCGTCACGGAAAAATTCGCCAACATTGACCTGCATCCCGAAGTCGTCAGCAATAACCAGATGGGCGCGGTGTTCGAGGAATTGATTCGCAAATTCGCGGAAATCTCCAACGAAACCGCCGGGGAACATTTCACCCCCCGCGACGCCATCCGGCTCATGGTGAATCTCCTTTTCATCGAGGACGACGACGCCCTGACCAAGCCCGGCGTCGTGCGTTCCATCTACGACCCCACCGCCGGCACGGGCGGTATGTTGAGCGTGGCCGGCGAACATCTTGCCAGCCTGAATCCCGGTGCCCGGCTCGTGATGTATGGGCAGGAGTTGAATCCCGAATCCTACGCTATTTGCAAGGCCGACATGCTCATCAAGGGGCAGGACATCGCCAACATCATCTTCGGCAACACGCTTTCCGCCGACGGCCTCATCGGAAAATTGTTCGACTACATGCTGTCCAATCCGCCCTTCGGCGTGGAATGGAAAAAAATCGAAGCCATCATCCGCAAGGAATTTACCGAGCAGGGTTTCAATGGCCGGTTCGGTCCCGGCCTGCCGCGCGTCAGTGACGGCTCGTTGCTTTTTCTGCTGCACCTGATTTCGAAGATGCGAGCGGCCAAGGACGGCGGCAGCCGGTTCGGCATCGTGCTCAATGGTTCGCCGTTGTTCACCGGCGGCGCGGGCAGCGGCGAGAGCGAAATCCGCCGCTACGTTTTGGAAAACGACCTGGTCGAGGCCATCATCGGCCTGCCCACGGATATGTTTTACAACACCGGCATCAGCACCTATGTCTGGATTGTCAGCAACCGGAAGCCGGAAGCACGGCGGGGCAAGGTGCAGTTGATTGACGCCAGCGGCTTCTGGCAAAAGATGCGGAAAAGTCTCGGCAGCAAGCGCAAGGAATTGAGTCCCGAACACATTGAGGAAATCACGCGGATTTTCGGCAATTTCAAAAAGGTGACGAAAGACGGCGTGCCCATCAGCCGCATTTTCAAGAACGAGGATTTCGGCTACCGCACCATCACGGTCGAGCGACCGGAGCGCGACGCCAAGGGCAAAATCGTTCTCGGCACCAAGGGCAAGGGTAAGGACAAGCCAGTGCCGGATTCCGATTTGCGCGACACCGAGAACGTGCCGTTGAGCGAGGACGTGGAAACGTATTTCAAGCGCGAGGTGTTGCCGCACGCGCCGGATGCGTGGATTGACCACGAGAAAACCCAGGTCGGCTACGAAATCCCGTTCAACCGGCACTTCTACGTTTTCCAGCCGCCGCGCCCGTTGAGCGACATTGACGCCGAGTTGAAAGGCGTCACTGACCGGATTCTGAAAATGATTGGAGGATTGACCCAATGAAAAACGACCTAGCCATATTTGAAGGCCACCAAATCCGCCGTATTTACGACGAAGCTACCGAGACTTGGTGGTTTTCCGTCGTGGACATCATCCGTGTGCTGACGCAGCAGGCCGATTCCAAGGCGGCACAAAATTACTGGAAAGTCCTGAAACATCGGCTCAAAAATGAGGGCAGTCAGTCGGTTACAGATTGTAACCAACTGAAAATGCCCGCCGCCGATGGCAAAAGCTATCTCACCGACGTAGCCACCGCCGAGACGCTTTTGCGACTCGTCCAAAGCGTGCCCAGCCCAAAGGCCGAGCCCATCAAGCTCTGGTTGGCCAAGGTCGGTTACGAGCGGATGCAGGAAATGGCCGACCCCGCCCGTTCGTTGGATCGCGCCCGCGAGACATGGCAGAAGCATGGGCGCAGCGAGAAGTGGATACAGCAGCGCATGACCGGAAAGGAGACGCGCAATAAGCTCACTGATTATTGGAAAGACCACGAC
>Ga0007867_1000236_pt1 | contig 21776 bp, 17 predicted proteins | sample CryBogCBH25Aug08_FD_71224 | JGI IMG/M metagenome (GOLD analysis project Ga0007867, IMG submission 71224) | Freshwater microbial communities from Crystal Bog, Wisconsin, USA - CBH25Aug08 | ecosystem: Environmental > Aquatic > Freshwater > Lake | place: Crystal Bog, Wisconsin, USA | collected... | reverse complement strand
CGCCGCCGGCGGGGCCTACGCCGCCATGTACGAATCATGGGTCAACTCCGGCGGCCGCGACGTGACTGCCGCCGAGTAACAGTCACCAATTCGTCACCGAAATTCCAGCGCGAGCAAGCGCAGTGGCGTACATTGAGTAACGGAAGACAACGAGGTCTTCTACCGAACCAAAGGCGGGCACTTATGCTCATCTCTCCCGACGGCACCGAACCGGTTGCTTTCAATCCCTGGCTTCACGTCGCCTCCCTAATTCAAAAGGCCGGTGACCTTCTCGGCCTCGATCAGGGCATGATCAAGCGCATCATCACCCCAGAGCGCATTCACGAAGTCGCGATTCCCGTGCGCATGGATGACGGCACCATCGACATGTTCACCGGGTGGCGGATTCTCCACGACACCTCACGCGGTCCGGGTAAGGGCGGTATTCGATTTCACCAGAGCGTGAACGTCGACGAGATTGCTGCACTGTCGGCCGACATGTCCATCAAGTGCGCCGTGGTCAACATCCCCTACGGCGGCGCCAAGGGTGGCATCAAGGTCGATCCGACCACGTTCTCCCATGGCGAGCTCGAGCGCCTCACCCGTCGCTACGCCTTCTCCATCGCCCCGATGATTGGGCCCGACACCGACATTCCCGCCCCCGACGTCAACACTGACGCGCAGGTCATGAGTTGGATCATGGACACCGTGTCGATGCTGCGTGGCCACGCCACCATGGGCGTCGTCACCGGCAAGCCCATTGCCATCGGTGGCACCCTCGGCCACGCCGGCGCCACCTCGCTGGGTGTGACCATCTGCACCGTGGCGCTCCTCGAGCGACTGGGTCGCCCGCTGTCCAACGAGCGCGTCGTCGTGCAGGGCTACGGCAAGGTCGGGGCCCCGCTCATCCAGATGCTGACCGACCGTGGCATGAAGGTCGTCGGTGTCGCCGACGTGCACGGCGCAATTCACGCCCCCAACGGTGTCGACCCCGTTGCTCTGGCCGCGCACTTCGCGGCCACTGGATCCGTGGTGGACTTCCCCGACGCGGAGACGATTGATCGAGAGGCCGTCTGGGCCATCCCGAGCGACATCGCGATTCCCGCCGCCCTCGGTGGCGTGATCACCGCCGACGTCGCCCACCGCATCGCCGCGTCATTGATCATTGAGGCCGCAAATGGCCCGACCACGGGCGAGGGTGCGGCTGTGCTCGCCGAGCGCGGTGTCATCGTGGTGCCCGACGTCCTGGCCAACGCCGGTGGCGTGGTCGCCTCCTACTTCGAGTGGGCCCAGGACTTGCAGGGATTCATGTGGGAACGAGAGCTCTTCACCCAGCGCCTGGAGAAGACGATGCATGATGCCTTCAACCACGTCTGGAAGCGCCACCTCGAGCTCGGTGTGCCGCTGCGTGACACGGCCATCGCCGTGGGTGTGGAGCGAATCGCTGAGGCGACGGAGCTTCGCGGCCTCTTTCCGTGATGCCCGACGGCCGCGTGTGGGATTATTGACACATGGCCTCCGAACTGTCGCGTGAAGAACTTGAGGAAGTGGTCGCTCGACTCCGCCAGGAAGTTGAGCGACTGCAGGACGAGATTCGGCGCATTCGACGCGACCACCACGAGGTGCCACCCCACCACCGCTAACCGGCGGCGCAGACTCCGGGGTTCGTCGTCGCCACCACTTGTGCGGCCGCCGCAATCAATGTGGCCCGCGTGAGCGTGCCCGTCGCCTCAGCGGCGTCAATAGCCCTGACCATGGCCGAGGCATTCGTCAAACTCGAGGCGGCCGTCGTGGGGGTCTGTGAGAGCAGTTCGTCGTCACCGGCGACCAAGGCCAGCACGCCCGCCTGCGCTTCGGTGAGGTGTCGCGCCGAGATGGCGCCGGCACCCAGCGCGTCGGTGATGACCAGCCCGTGAAAGCCCAGCGCCCGCAATGCCGCCACCGCGGCCCGTGAGAGGCCAGCCGGCTGACCGGTGAGACCCGGCACCACGGCATTGGACATCATCACCATCGGCACACCCGCACTGATCGCCACCCGGAACGGGTAGAGGGCGGAACGTTGCAACGTGGCCCAGGGCAACGTGGTGGCGGCACCGGTGTCAGTATTGCCGGATGAGCCACCCAGGCCGGGAAAGTGCTTCACCGTGGCGTTTATGCCACTCTGGCGCAGTCCCTGCGCGAAGGCTGTGGCGTCGGCGGCCACCGCCGACGGACTCCCACCAAAGGATCGATAGCCGTCGGGATTACTCGCGCTGGGGTAGACCTGCCGGCCATCAACGTCCGCGACCGGTGCGAGATCAGTCGTGAATCCGGCGTTCGCCATAGCCCGACCCAGTCGGGCACCCACGGCCGTTATCTGTGGGGCAGTCATGGTGGCGCCCATTACTTGCGCCCACGGCCACGAGCCCACCAGCGCGGGCAGGCGCGTCACGCCCCCACCCTCCTCGTCCGCCATGACATTCAGTCGAAGTTTTGACGGCGCGAGCCTGGGCAGCGATTGGAGCGTGGAAATGAGGCCGGCGGGAACGACCGTTCCGAGAATCAGTTCACCACCAAATCCGGCGGCGGCGGCTTGGCGCATTTGCACCAGGCTCGTTGACTGAAGCGAGACCACGACGACTTCGTGCGCGAGGGCGTCGGTCGTCCACGAGTCCACACGCGACGTGGCGCAGGTCAGAGGCGCTGTTTTTGTTCCCGTGGCGTCGGTCACGCCGGTGGCCCCCGCACTACTCGCGAGGCTGCCGACAAAGGCGCACGACCCGAGGGCGAGGAGCAGGCGACGAGTCACCTTCGTACCTTAGGTCGCCCTACTTCTCACGGCGCCGGAGCTCGTCTTCAATTGCCGCTGGGTCGAGGCCCCGACTGCGCAGCAGCAGGAGCAGGTGAAACCAGAGGTCCGCCGCTTCCGAGACGAGGCGCTCGTCAGTTTCGTTAAGGGCGGCGACCACGACTTCCACTGCTTCTTCACCCACCTTGCGCGCCGCGAAGGCCGGGCCCTTCTGGAGCGACGAAACGACGTAGGAGTCGGCGGCGTTCGATGCCTCCCGTTGGAGAATCTTGCGCCAAAGCCACGGGGTGAAGCACGAGGTGGCACCATCGTGGCAGGTCGGGCCTTCGGGGGTGACCCGCACGAGGTAGGCGTCGTCATCGCAGTCGCCAATGATCTCGACCACGTTGAGGTAATTCCCCGAGGTCTCGCCTTTCACCCACTGCTGCTGACGGGAACGTGAGAAGAACGTCACCCGGCCCGTGGCCCGCGTTGTGGCGAGGGCCTCGTCGTCCATCCAGCCCAGCATCAGGACGCGACCGCTCTGGTCGTCTTGCACAATGGCGGCTCGTAAGTCAGACATGGGTTTGTCCTCCGGGTCGTAGGGCGATGCCCAATGCGGTTATTTTGCGACGCAGCCCGGGGAGTCCCTCTGGATTCTCGTGCACAATTGAGGCCACGAGCGCGGCGTCGGTCACGCGCAACGCCTCGGCGACGTGCTGGGCGCTGCCGGCGCCTCCCGAGGCAATCACGGGAATATCAATGGCGTCACGCACCGCCTGCGTCAGCACGAGGTCGAATCCCGACCGCTGGCCGTCTTGGGCGATGGAGGTCAGCAGAATCTCTCCCGCGCCACGGGCGGCCGCTTCAGCGGCCCATGGCACTGTTGGGATATCGGTGGCCCGCCGGCCACCGTGGGAGTGCACTACGCCGTCACCCGCGTCAATGGCGACCACGACCGCCTGCGAGCCAAAACGAGCGGCGATCTCGGTAATGAGTTCCGGTGTGGCCAGAGCCGCCGAGTTCAGCGATACACGGTCGGCGCCGGCCTCAATGATCCGCGAGGCGTCATCGACGCTGCGAATACCGCCGCCAACAGTGAAGGGAATGGCCAGCACGTCGGCCACGCGGCGCACCACGTCGACCATGGTCTCGTTGTCGTTCGGCGTCGCGGCGATGTCCAGGAACACGAGTTCGTCAGCGCCACCGTCACTGTAGGCACGAGCGAGTTCCACGGGGTCGCCCACGTCACGGAGGTTTACGAAACTGACGCCTTTAACCACGCGACCATGGGCGACGTCGAGACAGGGAATTAGGCGAGGGAGAGGCATTGATCCAAGAAGTTCAGGCCGGCGACGTCGCTCTTCTCCGGGTGGAACTGCACCCCGAAGAACGAGCCGTGGCGCACGGCGGCACAGAGTCCCTCCGAGGTCGCCACGCTGTGGGGCGACTCGGCGACAAACGAGTGGGCAAAGTAAAACGCTTCATTCCAGGGTTCGACCATGGCCCAGCCCAGTCGCGGGATACGGGCCGTTTCCAGCCGTACCACGAGACCCTCGACGAGGCCTAGGCCCTTGACCCCACCGTCCTCCTGACTGGCCTCAAGGGCCAGCTGCAGTCCAAGGCAGATACCCAGGATGGGGCCGTCAGCGGCGTAGCGTTTGGCGAGAGCCGATGCCGCCCCCGTCTCGGTGAGGTGGGTCATGGCCGAGCGGGCGGAGCCCACCCCGGGCAAGATGACAAAGTCAGATCCGGTGATCGCCGCGGGATCAGCCGTCACGACGCTCTCGTAGCCGAGAGTGCGCAGCGACGAACAGACGGAGCGGGTGTTCCCGGCACCGTAGTCAACGACAACAACTTCGCTCACAGTGAGCCCTTCGTGGAGCGCACCACCGAGCCGTCTCGAACGAGGGCCTGGTTCATGGCGCGACCCACGGCCTTGAAGGCCGCTTCGGCCACGTGGTGGGCGTTCTCACCCTTGGCCGTGACGTGCAGGGTGATCCGTGCCGTTTGCGCCAGTGACTCGAGGGCGTGCGCCGCCATACCGGGGTCGGGGTCGATGTCGAGAGTCGCCTTGGCGCGACCGGAGAGGTCGACCACCGCAACGGCCAGGGCCTCATCCATCGGCACCCGTGCCTCACCGTAACGGGCGAGACCCTTGCGGTCACCGAGCGCCTCGTCGAGGGCTTCGCCAAAGGTGCGGAAAGTGTCCTCGACCAAGTGGTGATCCCCCGTCTCCAAGTCACCGACCCCTTCCATGCGGAGGTCCATGCCACCGTGGAAGGCCAGCTGCTGGAGCATGTGGTCGTAGAAGCCCTCGCCTGTGCTGATGAACACGCGACCCTGGCCCGGCACCCGCAAGCGGCAGGTCAAGAACGTTTCCGCGGTGGCCCGACGGTGGCGAAGCGTGCGCTCCGGCGCCCCGGTGCCGCGCAACACGGCGCTCAGTGCCTGCAGCATCACGTCGTCATCGATCTCATCACGAATAGAAATGCGCAGTCCGGCGTCATAGGCCCGGAGCATCACTCCGTGCTCGAGCACGCGGTCCACGAGGGCCTGCGGGTTTTCCATCGGGATGAAGAGGAAGTTGGTCGCCGATGGCAACGGGGTGAGCCCCAGTTCCCGCAGGGCGGCCGCCACGCGGTCACGCTCCGCAACCTGTGCCGAGACGTCGAGGGGCACCGACAAAGCGGCCAGCGCCAATGCCGCCGACAACGCCGACACCGACAGTGGGGCCTGGCGAGACGTAATGGCGGCGATGGTCTCGGCGTCAGCCAAGGCGTAGCCCACGCGCGCGCCGGCCAGCCCGTAGGCCTTCGAGAATGTGCGCAGAATGATGGCACCTTCACCAATACGCGCCGTCTCGTCGGCGCCGGCGTAGTGGGCGTAGGCCTCGTCAATCACCAACTGGCCGGTCACGTTCGTCGGCACGTCGGGAAGTTCCCCCGTCGGATTGTTCGGTCGACAGACGAACACCAGGTCGGCCGTGGCGACGTCAGTGGTGAGTGTCGCACCGGCCATGGCCGCGGCGAATCGGTACATCGAATACGAATCAGCCGGCACCGTTGCGACCGTGCCGCCACTCGCGTACATCGCGGCCAGGAGCACAATGAACTCGTCGCTCCCCGCGCCGATCGCGACATTGTCAATGCTCACGTTGTGCAGGTCGGCAATCGCCTGACGAAGGGATTCGTAACGACCACGGTCGTACTCATTGATATCGGCAAGAGCTTTGGCGACCGTGGCGGGACGAGCCGTCACCGGCGGCATTGCCGGCACGTTGCCGTCGAAGCGCAGGATGTCCGAGGCGTGCAGTCCAACGCGCTCAGCGAGCACCTCGTTCGATGGCGGCCACTGGTAGGCGTCGAGGGGAAGGGGGCGGGTCATCGGCGGGCCGTCGCTTTGTGCGCCGTCATGCCTTCAAGCTCCGCGAGGGCCTCAATGGTCGGGGCCAGTCGCTCCAGGCCATCTTGGGTCACCCGTTGAATCGTGACGGTCTTCATGAACCCCTCCAGTCCGAGTCCACCCGTGGACTTCGACCATCCACCTGTGGGCAAGACGTGATTAGCGCCCGTGGCGTAGTCACCAGCGGGTACTGGTGCGTAGGGGCCAACGAAAACGGCGCCGGCGTTGCGAATACGCGGGGCGAGTGATTCGGCCCTTGCGCCGATCAGCGCGACGTGCTCGGCGGCGTAGCTCTCAATTTCTTCGAGCGCCGCCTCGAGATCGTCACCAACACGCACGATGAAACCACGCGAGTCGGGACCGTGCTCCATTTGTGCGGCAATCTCTTGCTGAATGAGTGCTTCATCAACGCCCTCGTCGGCAACGACCACAATCTCACTGGGGCCAGCGGGGAGGTCGATGGCGACGTCGCGGCTGACCAGAAGCTTGGCGGCATTGACCGCACCCGATCCCGGTCCAAAGATTTTGTCAACCGGCGCAATGGACTCAGTGCCGTAGGCCATGGCGGCAATCGCTTGTGCGCCACCAATTGCCCAGACTTCGTCAATGCCCAGCAATGCGGCGGCGGCGGCCACGGCAGCGGCACCCGACGGCGGCGTGCACACCACAATGCGCTCCACCCCAGCCACCTGCGCCGGTACTGCGCCCATGATGAGTGAGGACACGAGGTTCTTCGGTACGTAAATGCCAACGGAACGCAGCGGCGTCCAGCGGCGCTCGAGCGTGACACCAGGTGAGACTTCCATCACCAGGTCGGCGGGGCGCTGGGCGGCGTGCCACTTGCGAACGTTGTCAGCCGCCGCCACGATGGCCGCTGTTGGAATGTCGCCGTAGGCGACGGCGCGCTCGGGCACCGCACTGGTCGTCTTGTCGAAGCGCTGCGACCATTCGGCCACGGCGACGTCACCGCGCTCACGCACGTCGGTGACGATTTCTTCGATGGTGATTGGTCGGTCAGTGGGGACGGGGGTACTCATGACATCATTCTTTCTACGGGGAGCGTCAGGATCGAACTGGCACCATTGTTTTGCAATTGCGGGAGCAGCGACCACACAACTGATGAGGGCACCAGGGCGTGGACGGCGACGAGGCCCGGGGTCGCCAGCGTCATCACCGTGGGTGAGCCGGCGGTAGGCAACAGTGCGGTCACTGCGGCGAGGTCTTCTTCGCGCACGTTGAACAAGAGATAGCGACTCGCGCGAGCGTCAATCACACTCTTGAGCAAGGTCGTCAACACAGCCTGCGCCTCGCGGCCCTCACTCTGTCGACGTCCCACGAGCACGGCCTCGCTTTCGAACAGGGTGCCGATAGAGCGGAGGCCATTCGTGCGCAGCGTCGATCCGGTTGACACCAAGTCAACAATCGCGTCAGCTAAGCCGAGGCGTGGCGTGATTTCCACCGAGCCCGTCACGCGAATGACCTCCACGTTGATGCCGCGCTCCGCGAGCAGTTGCTTAGCGAGACGAGGGTGCGAGGTGGCGACACGACGACCATCGAGGTCTTCAAGCCGCGTTGCGGTGTCCTCATTGGAGACTGCCGCCTGCAGTGAGCAACGACCGTAGCCAAGGCGAAGGAGAACCTCAACGTCGAACTCGCGCTCCTCAACGAGGTCGAGACCCGTCACACCACAGTCCACGATGCCGTCCTGGACGTATTCGGGCACGTCGTCGGCGCGGATGAAGAGAAGGTCAATGTCAGCGTTTCGGCAGTGCGACTGAAGTACCCGCTCGCCAGGTTCTTGTGGGGCCACGCCTGTTGCGTCGAGGAGCGACCACGACGGTTCCCGCAGACGACCCTTCGAGGGCAGAGCCAGTGTGAGTCGACGCGACACAGTTACGCCCCCTTCAAGATGGTGTCGTAGCCACCCTCGCCGTACTTGAGCCAGTGCGCTACTCGTGTGACGGTTGCCGTCGATGCGCCGGTACGCCGCGAGATCTCCTGGTACGACACGCCCTCGCTCACCAGGCGCGCCACCTGCAGCCGCTGGCCCATGGCATCGAGCTCGGCGGTCGTGCAGAGGTCCCGCAAGAAGGCGCTCATCGTCGAAGGGTCGTCAATAGCCAAGAAGGCCGAAACGAGGTCATTGAAGCGATTGGCGGTGACGTCATTTTCGTCGGCCGCGTGCACTTTTCCGCTAGTCATTTCATTATGCTACCATGCTACTACGCTGATATGCAACTGATCCCCGCCCTCGACCTCCTTGGCTCTGACGCCGTGCGCCTCGAAAAAGGTGATTACGACCGCGTGCTCTTTCGCCAACCACTCGAGGCGTTCCTTGAACGACTCGTCGCCACTGCCCCGCCGCTGCTGCACGTCGTTGATCTCGAAGCCGCGCGAAGCGGTCAACTGCGCCTCGACATGGCCACGCGCTGCGTCGCCCTTGCTGGCGACGTGCCCGTCCAGTTTTCGGGCGGCATTCGGTCTCTCGAAGCGGCCACCCAAGTCCTGGCGACCGGGGTCTCGCGCATCATCGTGGGCACCGCGGTGTGGGAGACCCCCGACGCCCTGCCTGCGTTCAGCGCCGCCCTGGGTGAGCAACTGGTTGTGGCCTTTGATGTCCGCGATGGATCACTGGCGGTCCGCGGTTGGCTGCACGACAGCGCCCTCACGGTTGACGACGCACTCCAGCGTTGTCGTGAAGCCGGCGTCCAGCGTCTGCACGTCACGGCCATCGCTCGTGACGGGACCATGAGCGGGCCCGATCTCGCCCTCTACGAGCGGGTCTGCGCCAGTGGCATTGCCGTTGTCGCGGCCGGTGGCGTCCGCGATGATGGTGACCTCGAAGCCCTGGCAGCAGTGGGATGCGAGGGCGCGGTCATGGGGCTCGGGATGTTGTCCCGGCTCGGGATTGACGTCGAGTGGCTGAACACCGCCGAAGGTTCCAAATGACTAATACCAACTATTGGACCGCAACGGGCAGCCGGGGCCAGAAATTTTGTAACGTGGCATTATGAATGACGCCCCCTCGTCAACCGCTGATCTCGAGTCCGCAGACTTGATCTACCGCGACCTGGACGCGCTCTCCGCGTTGCTCGACGACACGCTTCGCCGTCAGGTCGGTCCCGACTTCGTCGACCTCATTCACCGAGTTCGCAGCAATTCCAACGTGGGCGAAACTGTCGAGACACTCCGCGAACTTGACCTCGCCACGGCGTCACAGTTGGTGCGCGCCTTTTCGATGTACTTCCACTTGGCCAACGTCACGGAACAGACCCACCAAGCGCGCCAGGGACGCATCCGCCGGGCGAACGACGACGGCCCGCTGGCCCGCGTCACCAATCTGACCGCCGACGCCCTCAGCGGTGGCGAATTGACTGCCGATGACGTGGCCGCCGCCGTGGCCAACCTCGACGTACGCCCCGTGTTCACCGCGCACCCGACCGAAGCGGCTCGCCGCTCCGTCCTCCTGAAGCTACGTTCAATCTCCGCCCTGCTCGATGAGGCACACGGCACGACGTCGGGCCTCGAAGAGCCCGTGCGCAAGCGCCGGGCCGCCGAGCTCATCGACACGCTCTGGCAGACGGACGAACTGCGCCTCGCTCGCCCCGAAGTCCTCGACGAAGCGCAGAACGCGCTCTCGTACGTCGACGGTCTGATGCGTTCGATTGTTCCCGATGTGCTCGAGCAACTCTCGGGCAACGTGGCGCGACTCGGTATCGAAATTCAGCCCACCGCTCGTCCGCTGACCTTCGGTTCGTGGATCGGCGGCGACCGCGATGGCAACCCCTTCGTCACGCCCGACGTAACCACGTCCGTTGTCGACCTCGCCCTGTCGGTCGCGATTCGTGCGCTGCGCGCGATGCTGGGCCGCCTCATTGATGAGATCTCGGTCTCACTCCAGCACGTGGGTATCTCAGACGCCTTGCGGGCTTCCCTGGATCTTGACCTCTCGCGACTCACGCTCGACGAGCGCGTGCTCCGCGTCAATGCCGAAGAGCCGTACCGACTCAAGCTCAACTGCATTCGCGCCAAGCTCGAAGCCACCCAGCGTCGCATGGAGCAGCGCACTCGCCACCGCGTGGGGTTCGACTACGCCTCCTCGCAGGAACTCCTCGACGACCTCATGGTCATCTACACCTCGCTGGTCGAAAACGGGTCGGCGCTGCTCGCCAAGGGCACACTTGAGCGTTCAATTTCGACAGTCGCCGCGTTCGGACTGACGCTGACCACGCTCGACGTGCGCGAGCACGCCGAGAAGCACCACGAAGCACTTGCGACAATCTTCGACCGCCTCGGCGAGCTCAACGCCCCGTACGCCTCGCTGACGCCTCGTGAGCGTCGTGACGTGCTGGCGAACGAGCTTCTGTCGCGTCGCCCACTCTTCTCGGGTCCCGCGCCACTCGAAGGGGCCCAGCGCAACACGCTGGACGCCTTTGTGGCCATTCGCGAGATCCTCAATCACTTCGGTACCTCCGCCTGCGAGACCTACATCATCTCGATGACCAAGGGCACCGACGACGTGCTGGCCGCCGTGGTGCTGGCCCGCGAAGCCGGTCTCGTCGACCTGGCGAATCGGGTGGCTCGCATCGGCTTTGCCCCACTGTTCGAAACCCTCGACGAGCTCCAGCGCGCGGGAGCGTTGTTCGAAGAACTCTTGTCGATTCCGGCGTACCGCGAGTTGGTCCGCCTGCGCGGTGACGTGCAGGAAATCATGCTCGGCTACTCCGACTCCAACAAGGACGCCGGTATCGCGGCCTCGCAGTGGGGTATCCACCGCGCCGAGCGCCAGTTGCGCGATGTCGCACTCCAGCACGGCATTCAGCTCCGTCTCTTCCATGGCCGCGGCGGCAGCGTCGGTCGCGGTGGCGGCCCCACGCACGACGCCGTCTTGGCCCAGCCCTACGGTGTGCTCAACGGCTCCATCAAGCTCACCGAGCAGGGCGAAGTCATCTCCGACAAGTACCTGCTCCCCTCACTGGCGCGCGAGAACCTCGAACTCCTCCTCGCCGCCGTGCTCGAGGCGTCGCTGTTCCACGCCAAGCCGTGGGTGGATCCCGACAAGCTCGAGCGGTGGAACGCGACCATGGACACCGTTGCTGACGTGTCGGTCGTGGCCTACCGAAACCTGGTCGATGACACCAAGCTCCCCACCTACTTCACCTCATCTACCCCCGTTACCGAGTTGGCCAGCCTGAACATGGGCTCGCGTCCCGCCAAGCGCGTGAGCGGCGACGACGGCATCTCGAGTTTGCGAGCGATTCCGTGGGTCTTTGGTTGGACGCAGTCACGCCAGATTGTTCCTGGCTGGTTCGGCGTCGGTACCGGCCTCGAGGCCGCGCGCGCCGACGGCCACGGCGACGATCTGCGTCAGATGTACGAGGAATGGACGTTCTTCTCGACCTTCTTGAACAACGTCGAAGCCACCCTCTCGAAGACGGACCTGGCAGTGGCACGCGAATACGTCGAGCGTCTGGTGGACCCTTCGCTCCACTACCTGTTCGACACGATCGTCACCGAGTACCAGCGCACCGTGACCGAGATTCTCTGGGTCACCCAGCGCCCATCACTGCTCAGTAATCAGCCCACGTTGGTGGCGACCCAGCAGACCCGTGACCACTACCTGCGTCCGTTGCAGCTGCTGCAGATTCAGCTCCTCGAGCGCGTCCGCAGTGAACGTCAAGCTGGGGCGGCCGTCGATGACGTGGCCCAGCGCGCATTGCTGCTCACCATCAACGCGATTGCAGCGGGACTGCGCAACACCGGCTGATCACCGTCGTGCCCGACCGTTGGGTCTGGCACTAAGTTTGGGCGTACTCACAAGGAGTGTCATGACCTTTTCCGAAGCAGTGAAGTCGGCCTATTCCAATTACGCGAACTTCAAGGGAACCGCGTCGCGGTCGGCGTTCTGGTGGTTTCAGTTGTTTCTCGTCCTCGTCGTACTCGGGCTCTTCGTCATCTCGCTGATTCTGCCACCACTCGGTTCGTTGTTGATTCTGGTGTTCGCCATTGGCTCCATGGTGCCGTCACTGGCGATTACCGTGCGCCGCTACCACGACGCTGGCTACTCCGGAAAGCTCTACCTGGGCATTGTGATCGCCTCCGTGGTGGCCTCGTTGACGTTGAGCAACTCGGCACCCGTCCTCGGGAATCTGGTCAGTGTGGCCGTCGGCATCGTGGCGCTCTCCATCGAAACCCGACCGACCAAACTCGGTACCGAGTGGCACCCAACCGTCGCACCAGTCACCGGCACCCCCATCAACACCACGGCGCAGCACTGCATCGAATGTGGCAAAGTCCGTCTCGCGGGTCAGCAGTACTGCCAGGCCTGCGGCTTCAAGTTTTAACAACTTTTCTCCCCTTCGTGACCACGCGATAGTCCTTCGTTGCTAAATTGAGGGCGCCTCGCGACAGCGAAGTCGGTGTAATTCCGACGCTGTCCCGCAACTGTAAGTGGTCAACGCCACGAAGCCAGGTCGCCTGCCGCGAGGAGATGTGAAGACAGCTCTCGAGGTACGGAGCGGTCGTTCGGATATCACTTCCGTCGTCCAACCCACTTCGACTAGAAGGAGATATCCATGAAATCGAACCGTATTGTTTTGGCCGGCGCCCTCAGCGTGGCGGCCATCCCCCTGACCCTGGGGGCCACGGCAACCGCAACGCCGGCAGTGCCCGCATGCATCGTGTCGCTGTCGCCCTCCGCCACCGATACGCTCTTCGCCATTGGCGCGGGGCCACAGGTGCAGGCCGTCGACCAAGACTCGAACTACCCAGCCGCCGCGGCCGCCCTCGCCAAGAAGGACCACATCAACGCACTGGCGCCGAGTTTTGAGTCGCTCCTCGGCATTTGCAAGGGTGGCACCAAGCCGAACCTGGTCATCCTCTCCTACAACCCCAGCGACCTGCAGCAGAAGCTCCAGGCACAGGGTGTCACCGTTCTGGAACAGAACGCTCCCACCACTGTGGCTGGTGCCGTCAATCAGATTCGCCAGCTGGGGCAGGTCACCGGCCACTCGCAGGCGGCCGTTGGCATTGCCGCAGCCATGAACCAGAGCATCAGCACCGCTATCGCCTCGGTGCCCGCGCACAAGGGTCGCACCGTCTCGGTCTATTACGAGGTCTCCACCAACCCCTACTACTCGCTCACCAGCAGCACCTTCGTGGGATCGGTCATGAAGGCCATGGGACTAACGAACATTGCTGATGCGGCCGCGACCTCGGCTGACGCTGGGTACCCGTCGCTGTCGAGCGAATACATCATCAGTGCCAACCCCTCCATCATCTTCCTTGCCGGTGACGCCACCGTCGCGAGCGTCGCCAAGCGCAGCGGCTTTGCCAACGTCGCCGCTGTGAAGAATGGCAATGTCGTTGAGCTCAACGCCAACGAGGCCTCGCAGTGGGGGCCAGAATTCACGAAGCTGGTCGTGGCGATTGCCGCCGAGGTCACCAAGGCGCTCAAAAAGTAGCGATGTCGATACGACGAACAATGCCGCGGGGTCGCCCCGCGGCATTGTTGCTTTAACGCTTCGGCCAGGTCCGACGAACCGTGATCGCCAGCGCGGCAATCACCAGCACGGGCAGCAGCACCGTGGCCACTGAGGCCACGTGCAACACCTTGCTGACCAGCACGGTAACGCCGATGATCACGAGCGTGGCGACGAACAACTCCGGTGTGTCACCGACGAGAAAGTCCCACCAGAACTGACCAAATCCTTTGACGAGACGAACGACGAGTGAAGGACGGGTGCTCATGCGGCAACTCCTGCGGTCGACACGGCGCGGCGTGACAGTTGAATCATGACAAAGACGGCGGCGGCGAAAATGCCGACCAACGCCAGCAAGAAGGCGTCACTGCCGGGCCAGCGAACAGAGAGGCCCTCGCCCACCCAGAAGGTGCCGTACGACACGAGCATGACACCCACGGTGGTCTTCATGGCATTTTCTGGCACGACCGACAATTGCTTGGCCACAATAACGCCGACGATTGCGACGAGCACCACAGCGACGGTGGCGACCGCCGCGGCTAGGCCCAAGCGGTGGGCTGATGTGCCCAGCGTGAGGACGGTAATAACGACTTCGAGTCCCTCGAGAAAGACGCCCTTGAAGGCCATGATGAAGGCCACCTGATCGCGTCCGGCCGCGGCGCCGCCGGCCTGAAGCTCGGCGACCGTTTCGGCGTAGATAAGGTCCTCGTCGTGTTTGGCCTTGAGGCCACTCGAGCGCATGACGGCCTTGCGCAGCCACTGCAAGCCGAAAATGAGGAGCACGCCACCCACAATCAACCGCAGCCAGGTCAGAGGCACGTGCACCAGTGCCGGTCCGAACACGGCCACCAGCGCGGTGAGGGCCACGAGTGCGGCCACCACACCTTCGAAGGCCCAACGCCAACCCCGCGTGTGGCCCACCGCGACCACAATTGTTAGTGCCTCAACCATTTCAACGGCACACGCTAAGAAGACGGCCAGTACCAGAACCGAGATACTCGACACTGAAGTCGATGTCGTCGCAATCATCAAAGTACCTCCCACTCAGGACTTCGTCCGAGGGCACTGACAGTCGCGCCCATCCTAGAAGTCGACCATTCCGCCACCGTCAAGAGCAGATGTTGCTGTAGCTCGCATGCGCTTGAGGACGCGGTGGGTGACGGGACGCACTGACGGGTGAATACCTCCATTGCCGGCGACCGCGTCATGCCAGGCCCGCTCGCGCTGCGTCCGCACCGCCTCATCGCGGAGTTCGACGCATTCAAGAAGGTCACGATTCACGTCAACGATGATGGTGTCGCCGTTCTCCACAAGGGCAATGGGGCCACCAACGGAGGCTTCGGGGGCAACGTGCCCAATGACCAATCCAACCGATCCGCCAGAGAAACGGGCGTCGGTCATCAGAGCAATCGTGATGCCCCGGTCTCGGCAGAGCGTCGTGATCTTGGAGGTCGGGTCCAGCATCTCGGGCATGCCAGGTCCGCCGCGGGGGCCGAGGTAGCGAATGACGACCATGTCATTGTCCGCGAATGAGTCCTTGCCCGTTTCGAGCGCCGCGATGAGCGACTCCTCCGAGTCAAAAACGCGGGCTGTTCCAGTGAAGATGCCATCAACGATGCCGCCCTCGACGCCCGCCAGTTTCAAAATGGCGCCACCATTCGGCGCCAGGTTGCCACCCAGCAGACGGAGGCCACCCGTTTCCTTGAACGGAGCGGCGGCAGAGAAAATCACTTCGGAGTCGGCCGCGGGTGGGGCCAAACGGGCCACTTGCTCACCCAAGGTTTCGCCAGTGCAGGTGAGGGTGCTGCCGTCAAGATAGCCGGCGGCAAGCAACTCGGCGACGACCGTGGGCAGGCCACCAGACGTCTCGACATCAACCATGGAGTACGCGCCAAATGGTCGCATATTGACGATGACCGGCACCTCGCGTGACAGTCGGTTGAACTCGTCTTGACTGATGACGTCGGTCCAGAGATTCAGGCCGGCCGCTCGGGCAATCTCGACGCTGTGCAGCATCACGTTGGTGGAACCGCCCATGGCGATGGCCACGATGATCGCGTTGCGTAGTGACGCCGGCGTAACAATGTCGCGAGGTCGAATATTCTTCTCCGTCATCGCGACGAGGCAGTCAATAAGTTCATCAGGGAACTGGGTGAGGCGACGGGGATCGTCTGAGCCCGGGGCCACCATGTGCAGCGGCTCAAGACCGAGCACCGCGATGAATGTCTGCATGGTGTTGTAGGTGAACATGCCACCACAGCTGCCCTGCCCGGGGCAGGCGTTCATCGTGTAGCGCTCGCGCACTTCGGTGTCCGGATTCGACGCCACCTGAAAGGCGGTCACGAGGTCGATACGGTCGCCGGTCAATGGGTCATGGCCGGGGCGAATTGAGCCATCGGACAAGATGACCGACGGAACGTTGTGTTCAAGCAGCGCAGCCACCGTGCCCACGGGCGGCTTGTCGCAAGCGACGACCGCGACAAAACCCTGCACCTGGTTCGCGGCGAGGTGCACCGAGACGGCGTCATTGACGATTTCTCGACCAATGAGCGAAAAGCGCATTTCGGGAGTTCCGTTCAGTTGGCCGTCCGAGACGCCGATGGTGAAGGCGGGGGCAATCAGACGATTGAAAAAACCTTCGGCGGTAATGCGACGAGCCACCGCGTCGTGCACCGCCTGCACCTTGGCCTGCACGCCGAGATAGCACTGGCTGTCACCGAGGTTGCCGAGTACCGCCCAGACGGGTCCGTGGATGTTTGAGACGGGCTGATCGAGAAAGCGCGCCGTGCCGACACGTTGCACATCACGACCTGGATTGGATGCTCGAAGCCGTACCTGACTCTCGGTTGCAGCCTTCGGTGAAGTGGGTTCGCCAGTCATATCCTAATTTTACTAGCCAACGAACAAGGGCCCCGAGCGCACCCACAATGAGTGCGCTCGGGGCCCCGCTCGCGGTTGCCATCACCTTCTGGCGACGGGGGTCATCAAACGGGGTTGGCGGTCTCCGCGTAGAAGGTTTCTTTGGAGACTTGAAGAACGAGGCCTCGGAGAACTTGCGACCCGGTTCAATTCGAGTGCGCGGAGGATTAGAGACGGGATTCTTAACGATGCTGTTTGTCGTGGCCACGAACTTTCGTTTGGCCGAGCGCTGGGATGAGCGCACGCCGGCAAAAAAGGCAACGAAGCGCCGGGGTCGTCCGCGTAGTCAGGCGATGCCTGAGTACTTGGCCGTGGCGCTTGGTGCGGGGCGGTCGAACGGCCCGCCAGTCATCTCGGGAAAAACCGACGATGATCCGATGATGTAACCGGTGAGCTGTTAGACAGCCCACGCCCCATCACGACACGAGCCGCCCTTCGGGGCGGTTTTTTCGTGTCCTTGTTGATAATGATCACGAAACCGGTGCCGTAGAACGAACAAAGTCCTGGCCTTCCTCCGTGGTGGGAGAAAAGCCAGGACTTATGTCGCGAGTTTGCCCAATATATGTGCAAACCCCTTAGTGGCGGGGGCAGGATTTGAACCTACGACCTTCGGGTTATGAGCCCGACGAGCTACCAGACTGCTCCACCCCGCGTTGGGAGTTCTATCCTACACCGAACGGAGCGCGGCCGCCACTTCGCTATTTTTTGGCCAGTGCGCTTTGGGCCTCAGTGAGTGCAGCATTCATCGCATTCACGTCCGCCTGGTACGCCCCGAGGTTGCCGCTCTTCAGCGCCACCTGGGCCGCGCTGTAGTCGGCGGCAGCCTTGGTCAAGTAGTACGAAGCCGTTTGGCCCGTCTTGGTCGTGCTGCCACCACCAGTGGTGCCCGAGTTCGTGGTCACACTGTTACCGAGCACCTGACTCAGGGCACCGCCGAGTGTGGGAGAAATAGCCACTTGCTGGTTGAAGACCGCAATCACGTAGCGCAGCTGCGGCATCGGGTTCGACGAGGCCGTCACGTAGAGGGGGCGAACGTAGAGGATGCTCTGGTCCAACGGAATCATCAGGTCGTTCCCGAGCAGCACCTGCGACCCGTGCTGGTCGAGTGGAGTGATAATCGACGACACGTCGGCATTCTGTTGGATTTCCGAGTCGGCCTGGGCCGGTCCCGTCGTTGACTGCCCCCGTGGCGTTTCGTACACGCTGATCTGTCCGTAGTTGTCAGGGTTGGACGTCACCTCGACGAAGGCCGACAGCGTCTGCACCTGACTGGTGTTCCCAGCGGGTACGTAGGCCAGCGACTCGAGGAGCTGCTGCTTCGTTGAATTCGGCAACGCTCCCACCTGAATCAACGGGTTCATCGGTCCGTAGGTGGTGACGGTGGAGACCCCGCTGGCACCAGTGGTGCCGGTGGTGCCCACCACACCGAGTGCCTGACTCGGCGTTCCCGCACCAGTCGTCGGGGAGATGTCCCAGCGGTCGGAGCCGTCGTAGAAGGCCGAGGCGTTGGTGATGTGGTAGTTGCCGAGGAGAGCGGCCTGCGCCGACAGCAACTCACTCGGATAGCGCAGGTGGTCACGAATCACCGCCGGCATCTGCGACTCGGGCTTGAACAGACCAGGGAACATGGCCTCGTAGGCGCGCAGGAGTGGGTCCGTCTGGTCGATGGCGTAGAAGGTCATCTGACCCGAGTAGGTGTTGATAACGACCTTGACCGAGTTGCGAATGTAGTTGTAGTTCAACGGCAAGTTGCCCTGGAAGACCGGCAGGTTCGAGGCGCTCTGCGAGTAGGGGTAGTTGCTCGAAGTCGTGAAGCCGTCAAGCACGTAGTCCACGCCCCCGTTGACCAACACGGGGTACGGGGCTGCTCCGTAGGAGAGGAAGGGCTCGGCCTTGTAGGCCATCGCCGTCACGTCACGCACGAAGAGCACCCGGCTCTTCGGGGTGATCTGGTTCGAGATCAAGAAGTTGAAATCACCCAGTCGAATGGCCAGGGCCAAACGCGAGGCAAACCCACCCACCGCAACGCCACCCTTGCCGGTGTAGTGGGTTTCGACGAGCTGACCGGCGTTCGTACCAGCGTTGACCTGGTAGTCGAGCTCGGGCTGCTTGGTGTTTACCGCCACCCACCCGTTGAGATACTCACCGAAGTAGATGTCCGGCTGCGTCAATGACGCCAGGCCGCCAGCGGTAATTGGTGGCACGTTGGATACGTCGAAGACGGGGTTACCACTCGAGGCCTGGTTCGCGGCCAACAGAGCGACACCGAGGCCGTGCGTGTACTGCAGGTGGGTGTTGACCCACGATGTCGCTGGCAGGCTGGTGGGGTTCAGCTCGCGGGTGCCGATCAGCACCGGCGTCAACGCACCGTTGATGCGGTAGCGGTCAACGGCCAGTGAGGCGAAGGTGTAGTAGCTGCGGATTGACTGGCGTCGCGTCACCGTCTCGAGGGCGATCTGCGCTGTCGGGTCCCAGAGACGAATGTTGTTCAACGTCGGCGTATCGGCCCGCAGCTCGGTGGCGGGCACCGATGGTGACGAGGCGAAGTTGTGGTAGCTGACCTTGTCGAGGCCGTAGGCCGCGAGTGTCGCTTGGATATTGCGCTCAATGTACGGCGCCTCCAGCGTCGACTGGGCAGGAGCCACGTGGACCGTTTGCAGTAACGCCGGGTAAATGACGCCGATGACCAGGGCGACGAACGCCCACAGTCCCACGGCAACGGCGGGTAGCGACCAGCCACGGCTGCGCACGTTGGCCAGAAGGATGAGGGCCGACGCGATGGACAGGAACATCAAGATGGACTGCGCCGGCACGCGAGCGTGCACTGCCGTGTAGCCCGCACCTTGGACGATGCCACCGGTCGCGTTGACCAAGTGCCACCGTGCGATGAGGTAGCCCACCGCCTTGAGGAGGGCAATCGCCGCACCGATCACGCTGAGGTGCGCCTTGACGCGCGGATCAGCGGTCAATGCGGGGCGGCCAGCACGGATACCGCCGTTGAGGAAGTGGAAGACCGTCGTCACCAGCAGGGTCACAAAGAGTGCCACCAGGAGCCACGTCGCCACGAACGAGACGAAGGGCAGCACGAAGACGTAGAAACCAACGTTGAGGTGGAACAGCGGGTCAGTGGCATCAAATGACTGACGGTGCACGAAGAGCAAGTACGTCTGCCACTGCGCCGAACCGTCGATGCCGGCCACAAGCGCGAGGACTGCTGCGAGGATGCCGTAGAGGAGCTTCGCGCGCGGACGCACCGCGGCCTGGAAACGGCGCACTGCCTCGTCCTCGGGCGCGGAGGTCAACGCACGAGCGCCAAAGCGATCGGTGAGCAGCAGGTTGCCCCAGACGAGGGCGAAGAAAATCACGCCAAAGACGAGACCGAGGACCAGTCGCGTGAGGAACATCGTCGTGAAGATGTCTCCGAAGCCAGCCTGCGAAAACCACATCTGGTCCGTCCAAAAGACGGCCAGCGAGTGCACAGAGGTCAGCAGCACCACGAAGATGGCGACGAGAATACCGATGGTGACCCGTGGCGAAAAACGCGAGAAGCGTCGTGGTCGAGGGGTACTGGCCGAAGAAGTGGTAGTCACGTCGCTAGCCTACGCCTCGACGTGGTGGCCTCACACGGGGAGAATGGTGCAGGCGCAGCCGGCGTGCAGCGGTGGGTAGAACGAACCGCTGGGGAAGGCCTGTCCGGGTACCCGTGGCGGCGCCTGGCCGTCGAGGGCGCAGGCGTCACAAGGCGCGTCGTTGGGTGCAGGGAAGAATCGCACGCTGCGACCAGTTGCCGCGGCCGACACGCCGATGTGGAACGCGCGACGGGCGGCATCGGTGCACAAACGCTCGACGCGAGCACCGCGCCACTCCTTGTACGCCGCGTTGGCTCGGTCACTGGCCGCACCGTTGCCGTCAGCCATGATGCGCTTGCGCAACGCCAGCACAATCGTGACGGCCAGGTCGGCGGCGCAGTCCTGTAGCGCGGCGGCGTCAACAGCACCACCGTCGGCACCGGTCTCGCTGGTCGCGAAGGCACGTCCGGCCTGCGCAACCTCTGTCAGCGTTTCAATCGCGGCTTCGGCGTACCGAGCCCGCTGGAACATCTCGTCTTCGAGCTCCTCTTGGCCATCACCCTGGACGTCACGGAGTCGTTCCAGCATGATGTTCTGGTCGTCCTGTAGCGCGCGCTTGACCTTTCGGGTGAGGCCGCTCAAACCGTCAGCCAGGGCCGCGTCGCGGCGCACGAAGAGTTCCTCGAGCGGCGTTTCCGCCTTGGGCGCCGGCGCCGATTTTTTCGGCGTCGGAGCGGATGCACCACGCTCCTCCAAGGTCGCCTTGCGCAGGCGCTGGAAAATGTCGTTCACAATGTCGGTGGCCGCGGGGTCGTCTTCAACCAAGTGTTCCTTGGCCGGCGCCGGCGCGGCGACCTTTTCGGGGGTGGGGGCTGGCGCCGTTGTTGATTCGTTCGTTGGCGTCATTGCGGGCGTCACCGGCATCGGTGTCAACGTTGCTTCCGCCACGTCACGCAGAGGCACCGTGGCCAGCACTTCCGCGTGCGTTGGTTCGGGGGTGACGGGACGTAGGCGAAGCGCGTCAAGGGCGGCGTCACGGGCGTCATCATCGGAGGCGGCCATGGTGGCGAGCGCGGCATCCAGGTTGTCACGGACGCCCTGGACGGCGTCCTGGAGTGACTCGCGCGCGGCTCGCAACTGCTCAATTTGGATAGTCAGGGCCTTGCGCTTCACGGCGAGGTCGTTCAGGATCATGCGCTGCGCTTCGTTGGCCTGCTCCACGATGGCCCGGCCCTGTGCGCGACCTCGCTCAACGAGCGAATCAGCGTTGATTTTGGCGGTCTCGATGAGGCGATCCGCGACTTCGCGGGCTTCCGTTTCGAGCTGCTGGGCTGTCTGCTCGCCATCGGTCAGCATGATGGTGATGCGCTCCTGGGCCTCAATGAGGTGCATCGCGGCGCGCTTCTGGGCTTCGGCAAAAGTGGTGGTGGCTCGCTCCTGCGCTTCGGCGGTCACGCGACCGGCCTCTTCGTGGGCCGAGCGGAGAATGGCCGCACTCTGGGCGCCGAGGGCACTGGTCAGCGTTGCTTCGTCAAACGTCGGGTTCGCAGCCCGGCGGTTCGCGTCGATGAGCTGGGCCTCGAGGTCACGGAGACGTGATTCAAACTGCTGCATCTCACGGGAAACGGAGTCGAGGTAGGCGCGAACTTCCTGGGG
>Ga0007867_1000233_pt1 | contig 21979 bp, 32 predicted proteins | sample CryBogCBH25Aug08_FD_71224 | JGI IMG/M metagenome (GOLD analysis project Ga0007867, IMG submission 71224) | Freshwater microbial communities from Crystal Bog, Wisconsin, USA - CBH25Aug08 | ecosystem: Environmental > Aquatic > Freshwater > Lake | place: Crystal Bog, Wisconsin, USA | collected... | reverse complement strand
ACGTTCGTGCCAGCGAAGACTTCGGTATTCCTGGCTGGCTTGGTGCTGTCATCCGTGCCAACGACAAGGTACGACGCATTCAGAAGTTCGCACGTGGTGGCACCATGGTCAACGAGTCCGTAGAAGATTCGCTCATGGATGCTGCAGTGTATTTTATCATAGCATTATGTCTGTTTAGGGAGAATGATGGTAGAACAACTCCAACTATTCGACCCAACTGATTACGTTGGTGTTGATGGCAACCACTACATTGAGATTGATCTTGATGACACAACTGTAAAGTGGTACCAGGAAGAAGCAGCTCGTCGTGGCATCACGTTCGATGAGCTCGTGAACATGGCAATAAAGAACGCTCTCGATTTGACTTGCCCTACGTGTAAGCAGTATCGTGGTCACGGAGGCGAGTGTCCTCACTGTGGAGAGTTAGATCATTAATGCAAACGTTCCTGCCGTACGCAAATTACAGCCAAACAGCAAAGGTCTTAGACCGCCAACGTTTGGGTAAGCAAAGGGTTGAGACCCTACAAATCATGAAGGCACTCAATGACCCCACATACGGTTGGCAGAACCACCCAGCCGTACAGATGTGGCGTGGTCACCGTGGTGCCTTGATGATGTACCAGCGTGCAATTTGCTACGAGTGGGTGTTACGTGGCTACAAAGATACCTGTCTCGAGAAGACAGAAGCAATGGTTGAGAACGTTCCTTCATCAGAGTGGGAGCAGCCAACGTGGCTTGGTAGCCATGCATTGCATGAAAGCCACCGCAGCAATTTGACTCGTAAGCTTCCAGAGCATTACAATCAGTACTGGGATGTTGACAACGAACTGCCATATGTTTGGCCAACAGAGGAGCTTGTATGAGCAAGAGATGTTCACAGTGTGACCAGTTGATTGAGCTGGACGACAACTGTAATTACTTCCACCTTCCGCCAATGCTGAACGAGTGCGATGCATTTTTCCCGTTCCCTTGTGAAGATGTAGAGAGCGATAACATCCTGGAAGATCTTGTTCGTGAGAGTGTCAAGCTGAACTACAGCAGCGAGAGGATGACGGAGCTACAGGAGATCAGGGTTACGCAGTTCCGCTCTGAGGAATTGTTGCTTGAGAAGATCTACGAAAGTCTGTGCAGAGCGAAGCCAGAAGATGGTGGATGGAATGAATGTCTTGACGCTCTTTGGGATATCATCCAGGAGCACAACGATAACAACCAGTGGAGACTGCGTAAGTGATTAAGCTGTGGGCCATTACATACGATGGCAAACGTATGCACGTCCAATATGCCACAAGGTTGCCACGCAAGTTGAAGAAATTTGCGAAGTTTATTTTTGAAGCATCAGAAGACAAGCACAACGATTTTGTTATTGTTGGTCCAAGGTTCGAGGAGTTGACAGAAAAATGGGTAAGTTCCAGCAAAGATTCAGCCAACGCCAAGAGCGTGAGCTAGAAGAGCAGTGGCCACTCGCTAAACGAACTGTAGGCTCTGGTAACAAGTGGGAGAAGGGTGACCTTTCCACACAAGAGCAGCACATGATGGAGTTTGTCATCGAAGCGAAGGCTACTCAGGCTGCATCGTTTAGTATCACAAAGAAGATTTGGGACACCATTAAAGGTCATGCTCAGGATCGCAGCTGGCTAGCTAGACCTATTCTTGCTGTGCGTTTGTACGGCGCTACCGAGCAGGAAGCTGCTTGGGGTGGTACCATATCCCATACCCCTGAGACACTGCCAGTAGAATTAGATTTGATCTGTATGGACAAGGACGACTTCCTTGAGTTATACTACGATTACATACGCTTGAAGGAGCAAGATGCTAGTAACGATGCTAACGAATAAGATCGTCGACTTGGTATTCATGGTACTTGCAGCAGTTCTTATCGAACGAGCAACCAAAAGAAAGAAAAATCAATGAGTTTTTTAGAACGTACGCTTGCTGCGTACCAGAACGACGAGCCTATTACCCGATACATCGAAGAAGCTTTGATGAAGGGTGACGTGTTCCCTGAAGAGTACCCCGTCAAGGTGTACAATAAGGAACGAAAATTTGATAACATGTATCACCCTTCTTCTGACGTAATGGCTGGGGAATTGCGCCTATACTATAGATTCCACCCTGAAGAAAGGCTATTGTGTCAAGAAGAAAGAATAAGTCCCACCCTCGCTATGACGTTCCAAGTTGGATCGGTATTTCATTCGGTTATACAGAATTTACTGATCCATATGGGTTTCACAACTCTGGAAAAGGTCGAAGTGAAGTTCGTAAACGAGGAACGGATGATTGCTGGGGCCGTAGATGTGCTGGAGCTTGTAACTCCTGACGGCGAGAAGTTTCTTGTAGACATCAAGAGTACTAACCAGCTTCCCAAGGAAGCCAGTGAGCAGTATGCCATGCAGCTCAGGACGTATCAGGACAACTGCCCTGGTGCCCCTGAACGCATGGCTTTGCTATTTATTCAGAAGTCTTACCCTCACAAGATCAAGACGATCGAAGTTCACAAGGATCAAGAAGCGTTGGATAAGCTATACGACAAGTGGTCACGTGTTCGAGTGGCCATCGGTAAGTCCGATCCAACTGGACTCCAATCCTGTTGCAACGGTCCTACAGATGAAGTTTTTCTTAGCTGCCCTGCACGGAAAATCTGTTACCTTTGGAAGGATAATTGATGGGAAATAAACTGAACAGAGCGACAAAGAATCTAAGGATTTTGATGATCGAAGCGATGCAGAAGAGTCATAGCCGAGGGAATGATTACGATCATGGTTATGCTCAGGGTGTGTTTGAAGCAATGCGCGTTATGGATGACGAGCGTATGGGCCGCGGTAAGAACTGGCGCATCCCAACTAAAAGAAGAGAGTTAAAGTAATGAAAAGTTACGCATGGCCACCAGTATTGCTGATGGTTTCTATCCTCTCAGTTCTTACTGTAATTAATGCTGAATACCCTTGGGAACTGACGTTTGTATTTGTTCCTATCATTTGTCTGATTGCATTCTATAAATGGCTGGATGACCATAACCTCTAGCTTGAAAGGATGGTTTTAAATGTTGGTTGCAATTCTATCGACGTTGCTTTTGATTATGTCGATTTCTAATCTTAGGCGGGGTCGATGACCAACCCTAACAAGGCCAAGGGTAGCAAGTGGGAGCTTGACGTTGCTAGGTACTTCAATGAGCGTGGTTTCCCAGAAGTAGAACGTCGTTACGGCGCAGGAGCTACCTTGGACAAGGGCGACATCAATGGTGTCAAAGATACTGTTGTAGAGGCTAAGAACTGGAAGAAGATCGAGCTGTCTACTATCATGGATGAAGCCCTGGTCGAGCAGAAGAATGCCAAGAAGAAGTTCGGCATTAGCGTGATCAAGCGCCGCAACCGCAACGTTAAAGAAGCATACGTAGTTATGACGCTGGAGCAATGGATCGATCTGTATACTGCTTACGTCCAGAATAATTCGTAGTAAACCATGCATTCTCTATTAAACCTATAGAAATTATCATATTTAAGGAACAGAAAAGAAATGAGTATTAGTAAGGGAATTAACCGTGGTCTCGAGGGTCTGACAGAACCAGAGCTCGGTGTCAGCCATGACGATAAGTTCGGTGAGCTGCATGAGTTCGCCGTACGAGCATTCACCTGGAAGACCAAGCCAGAGGATCTAGCTATGCTAGAAACCATCGAGCGTGTAGTGGATGACTTCATGAAGGAATATATTGACCCTGCAGAAGTAATTATAGCACGGTTCAATACAGATAAGAGTATGAACGATGATGAGGCCGACCGACTCTTCCTCAATCTACAGAGTGCTATCACAGCAATTGAAGAAGAAGTTACGCGCAGATACTTGAAAGCGCAATATTCTTACTATATGCTAGACGATAAGTACTGGAACGCTTGGCGTAAGCCAACGGGTGGTACCCAAAAAGACCTAGAAGCAGTGGCTAAGATGGAAACACGTGAGGACAGACAGTTTTACTTTGTCCAATACGCCGCTTGGAGAATGATTAACGACAAAGTGCAGAGCCTAAAAGCTACGCAACGATACATTCAACAGCAAATATACCGAAGAAATTGATGGATGACAGATCAACCAACCCCAAAGCGAAAGAGCCGTAAGCAAGAGGTTATCAAGGGTAAGATTACCTGGCAGATACTCGAGCGTCTCTTGAACAATTATTGGGAGTGGTATGAAGTCTATCTCACTACGGGCAATCCTGACCTTCAGCTGTTGAACGGTGTAACTGTTAACATCTACGATATCCTGAAAGGAATAGACCGTTTGCCTCCTCGTCAGAAGCAAGCGGTCGTATTGTCATGCCTAGAGAACCGCAAAGAAGTGGAAGTAGCGAAGATAATGGGCTTCACGAAGTGGAGCAGCCAGGTGGGGATGTACAAGCGGAAAGCACTGAAAACACTGTGCGAAACCGTTTGGAAAGCGGAGAAAGACTAAGCCCAAAAGAAGTCTTTGACAATCTGGAACAAGAGTACTGGGATAAGCTGCCCAAAAATTGGGACGAGCTAACGTACAGCCAGAAACTTGAGTGGTTTGCTCACCGCATGCTACTCGATCAACGTGATGCCATACGTTTAGAACATGGCAACGAGGCGGCCAGAGATACTGGGTTCCTCAGCGATTACCAGCTAGAGCGTAGACGCCGTAGAGAGGTTCAGTCTAAGCTCGACAGCTGGGATGAAGTTCCACCTCGACAGGGTATCTTTAGAAGAACCTATGTCGATAAGAACGCTTTGAACTTTGGACGTAAGGAAGAAGATGGACAGAAGAACACGTGAGTTTAACGATCTCGTCAAGATGACACCCACCACTCAGGAGTTATTGAGTGAAGAGATCGATGGTGAATTGTTCCTATACAAGTCATCACCCACCTGCAAGATCTGCACCACCAGCGATGACTTGAAGAACATCATTGACTCGCTGCTGCTATTCCCAAAGACATACAAGGAAGTTCTGCAAGCTATTGAACCGCTGCAGGACAAGCTTGGCATTGAGGGATCAGACCGTATCAACTATGCTAACATCCGCAATCACCAGAAGCGTCACCTCCCCTTTGAGAAGGCCATGGTGCGTGAGATTGTTGAGAAGCGAGCTCGTCAAAAGAATAGAAGTATCCTTGACACTGGCGAGAGACTGCTGACAGCCGAGGCTTTCTATGAAGTTATCGTGGCGAAGGGCTGGGAAGGTATTGCACAGGGCTATGATAAGCCTACGCTCACCCAGACCATGCATGCCATGGACATGCTGCAGAAGCTAGAGAAGGAAGGCCAGGACGATTACCGTCCAGAAGAATTGGTCAACCAGCTTGACATGATCCTCTCTGCTATCCGTGACGTACTGCCCGCTGATATGAAAGAAGCATTGTTCCGTCGTATCGAAGAGTACCAGATGGGTCAAGCAGCCAAGAAACCTAAGCAAATTCGTGCTATTGAAGCAGAGTCTGACGTGGAATATATAGACGAGGATCTGCAAGAAGATTCATAGTTTTATGTAAAACTATTAGTAAATCGCAGTAGTTACTGTAGATATCAGGGGTATATAATGGCTTTCAACGACGCAATTAAGGGCATAAAGAACAAGTTCAACATCTTTTTTAGTCCTGAAATGAAGGACGTGGCTGAACGTCCTATCAAAAAGAAGGTATACACCAACCAAATTGGTCTTGTCGCTGATCCGACTCACCCAAACCCCAACATTCAAGAGCGTTGCATTATTCTAGATGCAGACCCTGATACTGTCATGAACATGCTCGGTGACAATGAATCTGCAAGCGGTGGTTCTGGTCTGCAATGGTTCCTCCCAAAGGAACAGAACGCAGAGCGTCACGGCACACCGACACAGTTTTCAATACGAAACATCAAGCTTTGGTGGCCTGGCGTTGGCAGTACAGCTGGCGGTAGTGTTGGCGGTGAGTGTTATAAGTGTGCTGACCTCATGAAGATGAGCGAAGCCCATGAAGTCTATGATGCTTCCTCCCCCACTGGCATCAACTACGTTCACAACACCACGTGGGGTGGTTGCACAGAGCACCCTGGTACTCAGTATGGTGCAAGAAGAAGAAGCCGTAAAAAAGATCAATGGCCTGGAAGTGGTTCAAGCAGCTTGCGCGAGCCAAGAATGCCATTCGCTAGAAAGCCACGCTTGTGATACCAGGTACAGAAGAACTACGCAAATTAGCAGAATACCACAGAAGCAAGGCAGAAGATCTTGCACGGTCTGTCGCATTGCTGCACCAAAATGCAGTGGACGCAACAAATCCAGTACGTCAACAAAGTCTGCGTGAAGCTGCAGACCAGGCCGATAGCTCTGTCTTGTTCACATTGAACGAAAACCTGGCGAAGAACTTCTCCTCAGTTGCAGACCCTGGCGGTAAAACATATCCCACTATTACTGCTACCGTGGATGATAAGGGACGCTTTACTTTTAGCGATTCCCCTAACCTCAGCAAGGCTTTTAACATCCACCTTCCGTTGATCGCTGCGGTTGCTAGAAGATCTCCAACAGAAACTTTGCCAAATGGTATTATCGTTACTCCATGTCTAAGCTCTTTGACCCAGGGTGAGAACTTGACAAACCTTTTGCTATCAAAGGGTAACAGAGGACTAGCAAGATACAGAGGTCCTAACGTAGGTGCTGGAGTAATAAACCACTGTAACAATAAGGGCTGCATGGAATGTGTTGACTGCCAGCCAATGCAGCAAACTCTCAGCACTATCATCCGTGGCATTATGCCTGGGTCAGATGATAGATTGCGTACTGCTTATCTTAAGGGCCTCATCACTCTGGGTGGTGCGATGGATCTGCACCAGAGAACCCGTGGTAATTCACGTAAAACACAAGATAGCCCGTTGTTCTTTGATTGTAAGGCAGACCACGAACACATGGCAGAGGCTTTCACAATGATGCAGCATGATCTTAGAACCGCTGCTGACCGTGACTTCCAAGAGAGTAACGGACGCGGTGGATTCATTCACAGAGATCACTTTGGTGTTGGCAATGACACGAGGAGATACTAATGAAAATTAGTGAACTATTCTCAAAGAAAGAAGCGGCTACCTTCGCTGCTGAACCAATCGACCCTAGAGTTCTGCCAGGACCCGAGGAGTGCAACTGTGCTGATCTGTTCTTGGGAAATGAAGCTGCTGAAATAAAGGCACAGGCTGAGCGTGGAACTCTTAATAAGACGCAGTTCCACAAGAACATCTATGGTAGGATCCTTGATGTCCTTTTCAGAACATCAGACCGTAGTGCTGCTAAGGAAACTCTTGCGCAGATGAAGCGCAGAACTCCTGCTGCTAACGAGGAATGGGAACGTCACCTCCTTATGCACGCAGACGGTGCTGGCATCTCTCACAGAGACCACGGTATCAAAGACACAGAGCTCGGTAAAAAGTATGTTCAGGGTCGTTCTCTCGCACTGAACGCAACACAAAATGTTGGTGAATCAGACTACGATGAGAACAACTGTGGTCCTTGCGGACAATATCTTGAAACTCTGAAGGGTCTGGCGCGTAAGTATCAGGACGAACTTATAAGGAGAACGGACGATCTTCCGCCAGAACAAAAGCCATATGGTGTGATGAGCGCACGTGGTTTGTTCCAGCAGGTATGGGACAACTGGACAAAAAGAAATCCACATCCAGAAGTTCACGGTTCATTCGTCGAACAAGGTAACCGCATTCTCTCTGACTGGGAGAAGCACAGCGCCGATGAACACGGTGTTAGCCTAGATCCATACAAGTCCTTGGTTCACACTCCAGTAGTTGATGACACTGACGGTTCTAAGTTGGAGTCTGTCTATAAAGAATTCGAAGGTGCATCAAACAAAGCTGATGAAGATGCCGAAGAGGCAGAACGCAAACTCAATAGACAGATCGCTCCTTACTTCCCGCCAGTTCGTCGTGACACTGGCTACGAACCAGACATGTCACTCTACTATGCGGAAGAACCAACGAACCCCGACGTTTTGATGACGCAGAATAAAGCACGTGAAATCGGTCAGAATTTGCAGCAGCAGGGTCTCCTCTCAATGGGCGTAGAACCATTCGGTGGTAGACAAGTTGAAGTAATTCAAACACCTAAAGCGGTTTCTATTAGAAACCTAGAGGGAAGAAACTTCACATATAATAGACAACCACGTCGTGATATTACCAGGAGAGATGTTGCGCCTACTCCGTCTATGCCCAGTGATAAACCAGCCGAGACTCGACCGGAGATTATCCAAACATGGACTAATTACAAGACAGACAAAGGCGGCTGCAGTTATTGTAAGGGCAACTCGACGCAATGCAACGGTTGGCATGCTGATGACATGAGCGAATTCTACGCCGTGCCTCGTGAAGATGCTTACCTGTTCCAAATGGCTGGCATGAAGCCCAAGGTAAAAGATTACAAAATGGATCTGTGGCGCTATCAGAACCAGCCAACCCATGAGATAACGGGGTACGAAGACGTACCTAGAATGGAATACAAGACCAAAGAGGTCGAACGTCCTGCAGCTATGATCCGAATAAAAATGCGTTCGAGGAATGGTGTAACAGTTTATTCTGATCCGTTCCATGAGAATGCAGAAGATCCCGTCAAGCTTACCGTATGGAAAGGCACAGACTCACAGGGAGTTCAGCGTCAATGGTTGCAATCACCTGAAGGGCACCGCTTTGATAGCTATGAGCCTGTAACTGATGAGCATGGCAACCCAACATTCCACCCCACAGAAAAAGTTAAGGAACACGTTACAGATATTGAGAGTGGCCCTCGGCCCGTACTCAATGAAGATGGTACACCTGTTGTGGATCGCAACCCTATCATCACAAGAATACCAGAGGAACGACGCATTCCTGAACCTAAATCAGATTATGAATCACAATACAACCAAGCTCTTGAGATCGCTTACCCAGGTATGCCAAGAGAAGAAGCACTCGGTGCGTTGCGCGAAGAGCACCAAGCAAGAATCAAGCCATACACTGAAAAACAAGTAAAAACAACTAGTTACAAGAAAGAAGATATCATGTCATCATTCAACTCAAGATACGCTGGTGCATTGTCCGACATCACGAATGCCGTAATCAACCACGTTTCAACACACGGAACCGATGGGCTCAGACAAGTAGCACACCACGTTATGGACTATGCTATGGGTGACAGACACTCAACTGGTCCCACTGGAGCTACAGGCGCTACAGGCCCCTCTGGTTTCATGGGAACTCCATGCCCCTATGCTAGTGACCACCAGATGCCACACGATGTGCAGCTTCAGGCATGCGACCAGTGGAGAGATCAGCAGATCAATAAAGCAGTACAATCATCAGAACAAAGCGGCGGCGGCGGCAACCTTACATTCGGCAATTTGCTCGAAGGGATCGGTGCATTGACTGTTGGTATCCCAGCTATGATGGGTATCGGGCACCTTTACAATAAGGGTAAGGATGTTGTTAGAAGCCAGCTCGGCATCGGTGGTCAACACACACGTCCACGTGGCCAACAGGCTGAGCCGCCAATCGATCCTAAAGATCCAGAGATGGCGCTCCGATACCTTGAAAAGTGGGACAGAGAGAAGAAGCAAGGCAGCTTCTCCTCGCGTTTTGCTGCAGAGAAGAAGGGTACTCCCTGCGAAAAGTGTGGAAAGCACTGCGCTAATAAGGTAGAATGCAAGTCTAACCAAGATGACCGTCGACGCCAGCAAGCTGCTGACAGCGCGTTCAACGACTAAGGAAGACTAATGACAACAAACGTCAATGATATTGGTGGTATCCGTCCAGAGGATGTGAAGGTCACGCCTGAACAGCAGGCACAGATCAACGCATACCTTGCTGAGCAGAAGCGCGAAGAAGAAGAGCTCGGTAAGGAACAGCCTATTGAGCTTATGGAATCAGAGCTCATGGATGTGTGGCACCTTCTCCAGGAACTCCAGTACAAGTATGGTAACCGTCCCGGTACCTTTGCTAACCTCACGTCTCTCCGTAACGAAGCAGACGAGAAGTTCCACGCCTTGGGGTTCCAGGTTGTCGTTGACTGGGTTATGCCAGGTCTGATGCAACTTAACGGTCAGGCATCACCAGAGCCTCCTACCATTACTATCGTTGGTCGTGTCGATGGATCAGAGTACAACCCTGAACAGAACCGTTACGAGACTGGTGCCGGTGTGGCCGACTCATACTACGATGCTAAGCGCAAGTCGCTTGGTATGAGCAACAAGAAACTAATCTTGCCAGGACAGTAATATGGATTGGAACTTTCGCTTTCTCAATAAAATAGGTAGAAAGAGAGGGTTCATCACGTCCTCTATCGTTGTTGCTGCCAACGAAGAACACGATAAAATTATAGATGCTATACGGAACAAGCATGATCTTGATGTTCTAATTGCTGATGATGAAGCTTATAAAGCAACTGGAGACTTCGGAAGCAGTGTTAAAAAGATTACCATCACTCCTCATTCTCACATGTCCACAAGTGTTGACGGATACACCATCAACCCAGATGGTACAGTAACCTCTCGTCCAGGTGGGCCTATACCTGGCGTAGGGTTTTATAGAGCATACCATGATGGTCAATGGAAGAATTTTTCTTTAGATGCCAATAAGAATGACTTTCAAGTAATCCGTGGCGTCCTTGACCCTCGACCAACTGAAGTGGAGCCACCAGAGGATACAGAGGTTCAAGTAATCGATGGCCTCACTGCAAGACCTAGAGTCAGACGTGGTGGTGAACAGCCTAAGCCTGTTGTCAATACTCCAGATGAAGTGGTGACATTGCCCGAAGGGCCTGCTACTACAACCGTTACATCTGTTCCTCGATTCACACCGCCATTGACGGGGTTTCTTGGTAGAGTTCACGCGAGAATTCAAAAAGCTATCGATGATAACCATGAGCTTGATATTATCTATAAAAAGTCAGACAGTGACGCTGAGACTAGAACGATTGCGCCAACCTCTATGCGTCCTGCTGGCAACAACACCATTAGAGTCAGAGCATTCGACTTCACACCAAGCAAGCAAAGTGTTTGGAAGGACTGGGTAACGGAAAGAATCGTAGGCTTCAATGAACCTTCAAGACCATTGCGCTCACCGCTGCCAGTAGACACAGAAGCACCGAGAGCCAAAGCGAACCAACCAGTAGAGATTGTAGACAACCAGCCACAGGTTGTAAAAACTCCTTCGAAGCTATACAAGTCTCGTGAAAAAACTGGCACTATCGATCCCACTCCAGAAGAGTACGAAGAGCTGCGTTCGCTGGACATCGATCCAGATACACATGATAAAGCTACCATTCGTAGGATAAGAAACCTTGGCATCAGCCACCTCAACCTGAAGTCTGTCGCTGAGATGGGCATACCATACGAGGATTACGAAGATGCTTTGAGCAACAACAACAATAACCATGAGCTTGCCGTGCAAGATGCGCAGAAGTATATGCAAAAAGATATAGAAACTATGTCTGCTAATCAGCGCGATAGACTAGACAACCCGTCAAGAAATTCTGATAAGGTTCTCTCTCCTCAAGACTACCAGCAGATTGCCACTGGATTGTTCTTGCATCACTTGAGCTTGCGCAACATGCCGCAAGAAATGTTCACAGAAGATAAGTATCCTCCTATCGAAGGCAGACGACGCGGTAATGAATGGTTGTTGAGCGAGATTACGAAACTTGAGCCAGCTTTGCGTGGTAAAGAAACCAATCCTTTCTTTGACGAGAGAACGCTGCTCGATGGTAATACTGTTCCGCGGATCGATGGCACTAGAAATGTTAATTACTACGATCAAATCCACGCTCTAACAGCGCACCATCGCACCCTAGGCGCCAGTGCAACAAACTTCGGTGACTTTGTAAAGCACCGTCGTTCATTGGGATCGCTTGCTAGATTAAGCCGGTCACGTTTCTCACCGGTAGGCTACACACCTGACGTATACGAGGAGGCATATTAATGTTTAACAGCAGATACGCTTCCAGCAATATGTTCTCAGTAGACCCTAGCATCGCTAGGTTTTCTGAAGTTCCAAAGCTTATGATCGGATTCGACACAGAAACAACTGGTCTGTGGGCGCCACCGATTCGCTGCAAGTGTTTGGATCACATGGATAAGAACGGTCTTGGTCGTGAAGTGCGTGACTGTGAACGTGAAGCGCCAAAATATCAAGCTCGAGATCTAGACTTTACCTCAGATATAGCAACTACAAAAGGCTATAAGGATACCAGCTTCCACGAGCCTATCACTTATGGTTTCACTGTGTACCGTGATGGTAAGCCAACTGGCATTAAAACAAACTTTGTTGTTAAGCCATCTGACTATGCTACAAAAATCATGGCCGCCGATCCTAACAAGTTCGCTATCAGAACTCACGGATGGACACCACAGATGCTACGTGATAGCTACAACGGTGCATACATTATCAATGGCCCTCGCAACAATCCTGCCAACTACTATACTCCTGCAGTTGATAGAGAAACAGGTATGACAAACGCAGCGTCTCAGCTGGGTGAATGGCTCAGACAAGGTGGTGTCATTGTCGGTGCGAACGTTCGTGGGTTTGACCTCGGCATGCTTGAGCACCACATCAGACGTACAACTGGTGAATCGCTCTCAACATTCGGTGTCGATCTTAGCAAGGCACCTATTATAGATGTTATCCGTCACCACGAAGCCATGAATCCTAACAACTCTGAAGAAAAATTCAGACCACTGTCAGACTCAAAGATCAAAGCGAAATTTAGAGACACACTCTGTGATATCTATGGCGTTGAACAAGGTGACCACAGTGCTGCAGAAGACGCACGTGCATCGATTGACGTTGCTCTGCGACAGATTGCGACGAACCGCGGTGAAATCCCTGTGAACACTTATAGAAGATTCAGCAGACAACGCAGGGCATCTGTCGGTCCAAGTGGGCTAGACTACAGCCAATTCACGCCATGCTCTGGCAACAGCAACTGTGGAACATGCAAGCATATTCAGAATGTTATGAACGCAAACAAAGATCCAGATACTGGCAGACCGATCGATGTAGACGCAGACGCAATGCACAAACAACAATTAATAACACACCAAGATACCATACCAAACATGGTGAAGGAGCAACAATGAGAAAAGTATCTAGAGCATCAGAGCAAGAGACTCTGTTGACATTCCGCACAGCATCTTCAATCCTTGACGATGTAGCAAACGGCGTTGCTAATGCTGTTGGCAGCGTCAACAATGACATCGCTAAAGGTATTAACGCCGTTGGTAAGGGTGTTGCTGATGTTGTGGACGGTGGTGGCAATGGTGGTGCCAATGCAGCCAAGTCTGACCTCAAGAAGCACCCAGTCGCTCCAAAGCCTGAGCCGACAAAGCCTAAGGTACAGCCAACATATCCTGACACAGACCGTGCAAAAGATATTGCTGAAGGAATCGGCCCAGACCCACACGACCCAACAGAGAATGACCCAACAAAGGGTGACCGCAAGCCTTCTAAGCCCAAGCCTGCTGGTGAAGACGATGACAAGTATGACAAGCAGCTCGACGCTGCTAAGGGTAACAAGGCCGACTCGCCTCAGCTCATTACCTTCATGAAGGAAGAGGACAACGCTGAGGATGCTAGAAATGGCGAGAAGCCGGAGTACAAAGGTCTCGGCCAGGCACCAATTCCTACGGGTAACAATAGCAATGCTCAGGGATCTGAAACGTACTGGGGTAATGGAAAGCTATCTAGCTTTAATGAACGCTATGCTAGCGAGAAGGGCGAGAGCGGTAAGTTCAAGCCACCAGCAGGTGTTATCTCTGCTGCGAAGCACGCACTCGAACTAATTGAACAAGGTAAGGCTGGTGATGGTTTCACCAGCGTTGGTCGTCACCGTGCACACCAGCTTGCTGCAGGTGAGATGGTTCCACTCAGCGACATCAAGCGTATGCACTCATACTTCTCACGCCACGGCGTTGACAAAAAGGGTAAGGACTGGGACAATGACAGCCCCGGTAAGGTAGCTTGGCTTGCATGGGGTGGAGACGCCGGTAAGTCATGGGCCGCTAGCATCGTGAAGAAGCACGGTGGCGGGGATAACAAGAAGGAAGCATCTGGGGATGCAATACCACTTGGACCTTCAAGCATGGACTTTAGTCAGTCACAAATTGATGCTCCATGCAATATTTATCACTTTAGCCACGTAGATCATCGCAACCCAAACATGCATTGGTGTACCTGCGGAAATCTTAAAACAGATCATAGCGAAGAAAGCCGATATAATGGTTATATATTGTATGGGGATCAAAGGTTCTTAAGTGGAGAGAAGGAAGCCAACGTATCTATGGACCCCAACGACTGGCGCAACGAGTACTTCAATCTAGATTCAGATTGGTAAACCATGGATTGGCAACGCCGTTACGCAATGAATGAAGATGAGTTCACTAAAGCCATGGGCTATTATTGCAACGTCGGCAACCACTATGTCAATAAAGAACCTGTATGTGATACAGAGGGATGTGAGTGGATAGGTTATCCAAAAGCAGAATTGCTTCTTGGTGATGTAGGCGGTAACATAGAAGGCATTGGGAATAACGATCACTCTCCACTATGTCAGTTCGCTTGTAATGATCACAGATACATTAAGTGCGAAAGATGTGGTGAGGTTACGAACCCATCATACTTTAGAGGTACTAAACTAAAAAAATGCAGAGACTGTCGTCGTGCATTAGGCGAAAGGTAATAAACCTTGCCTAAGGTAACTAGAAATAGCAACCAAAACATTCTGAAGAGTCAGCAGGACTTCTTCGAGATTGCCAAGAACAGCTTGCGCAGCGAGAAAGACATCCCTGACATCGTCACGTTCGCGGAGAGCCCACACTTCCTTAATGGTAGTAAGCTATTCCCACGTCAGAAGACTCTACTTAAGTTAATTATGCTAGAGACAGAGAACCTCACTGAATATGACTACGCTGTCATCGAGGAATGGACGAAGAACTTTAACTTCAACGGTGATCGCATTGGCGTGAGCCCTGACATCATGGATCGAATAGCTTATCTTAAGGACAATGGCTACAGTCATTTCCGTGAAGTAGTGAACATCACTGGTCGTCGTGGTGGTAAGGGACACATCGGTGGTATCCTGGGTGCGTACAAAAACTGGCAGCTGCTTATGCTAGATGACCCTCAGTACCACTACAACATCGACAAGTCCAAGGACCTTTACTTATTCTGCGTGGCTACGAACATTGAGCAGGCCGCCAAGTATCAGTTTGCTGACCTCTCCAACGCTATCATTAACGGCCCATGCTTCAAGCCGTACATCGCTGACGTAAAGGAACGCTTCCTAGCTCTCCGTACTCCATCAGACGTGCGAAGAATTGCTGGCTTTGAGTCGCAGGGTATCCGACCTAGCCGTTTGATTGCGTCTATCCGCAACATGGCTGTTACGAGTAACTCCAAGGCATCACGTGGTGCTGCTGCGTTCACCGTTATGTTTGACGAGTTCGCTCACATGCTCGTAGGTACTGGTGGTGCGAGAACATCAGAGGAAGTCTACAACGCCATTACTCCCGCATTGGACCAGATGGGTAAAGACGGATTGATCTACATCCCAACGTCTCCATTCTGTTTGGTACCGGAGACTCCGGTCCTTCTAGAAGACCTCACGTGGGTTCCTGTTGGTTCGTTGAAGGTCGGGGATAAGCTAATTGGGTTCGACGAATATGCTCCAGGTGGTAAGGGTAACGGTAGGAGCTGGCGTCAAGCAGTTGTTGAAGAAACATCTATTATCAACGCTCCAACACTTAAATTAAAAACTGATGGTCCTGAAGTTGTTTGCACCGGTGAGCACCTTTGGCTAACAAAGAAGCCTTATTCTTCTGAATTAAACTGGGTTAAAACCAAAAATCTTAAGCCGGGTGACATGATTCGCTACACGGATACATGGGAAACAGACAAATCATACGATGCTGGTTATCTTTCAGGGATATTCGATGGCGAAGGTTACTATTCTAAGCAGGGTTTACTCGGTATAGCACAGAATAAAGGACCAGTACTAGATAATCTGGTTGAACTTCTTATCGAACGTGGCTGCGATATTAGCACAACATTAAAAGAAGAAGGAAGAGACTGCATTGATATTACTATCAATGGTGGTTCATCGGAAAAGATGAAATTCCTCGGTTCAATTCGCCCACGTCGCTTGTTGTCTAAGTTTACTAGCCAATTCTATGGCACAAGAATTTATGATAAGACGTCCAAGTATGTTACTGTTGAGTCTATAGAAGATGCTGGCAACCGCGATGTTGTTGCTCTTGGTACTTCTACTAGCACATTGCTTGCTGCTGGTATGTTTAGTCACAACACTAAGGTAGGTAAGGCATATAACCTATACGAATCTGCCATGGAAAAGGATGAGGACGGTAAGCCAGCCTATCCTAACATGATGATGGCACAGCTTCCGTCGTGGGGGCCTTATGAAGACTGGGATGACCCAGTTGTTACGCAGGGATATACGTTCCGTAACTCGCCACAGAAGTATGATGACCAGATGAAGTCGCTCGAGCGCCGTGAACCTGATGTCTTTAGGGTAGAGCGTCTTAGCCAATGGGCTGAAGTCACCAACGCCTATCTTAACCCCAAGATGGTTGAGCGTATCTTTGAACCGTTCATTGATGCGACAGGCGAGCTGCGCGAGCTAGAAAAACAAGACGAAGGTAAGTTTAGCGTAGTCTATCATGGCCACTGTGACCCGTCGAAATCTGGTGCTAACACCGCTGCCATGATTGGCCACGTCGAAAAGATCCCTGACCCTGAAGATGGTGAAGAGTGGTACCACGTAGTCATTGACTGGATTAAGGTATGGGATCCTGAGAACTACCCAGATAACCAGATTGACTATGAAGAAATCGAAGAAGACCTCGTTGATATTCTATGCGCCTTCCGCACAACTAAGGTATTCTCATTTGACCAGTACGGTGCGTTTGTAACTTTACCTAGACTAAAAAGACGCCTGCAGCAGGTTAAACCTGTACACAAGGTGAGGATCCGTGAGGAAAAGTTCTCCAAGGAAAGCAACATGCGTCGATCCGAACGCTTCAAGTCTGCTATTGGTATGAACTGGGTACACGCGTACCGTGACATCTTCGGGCCTAACGAATCTAGCCTATTAGAACAGGAGCTTAAGTTCCTCCAGGAAGTCAATGGTCGAGTAGACAAGCAGAAGTTCGGACCGATCCGTACGTCTGACCTTTCTGACTGCTTGATGGTTATCGTTGACGCCCTGTTGGAAGACAACTTCATTAAGCTAGAGATGCGTGACCGCCTAGGGAACGCCAACCTTAACGTAGGTGCTAAGGGTGGATACCACACCAGCAACGGTGCTGACAACACTGCGTTGTCTGCAAGAGATAAGTTAAAGAGGTTCGGAGCGCAGCGATCGAACACGCCTTACGGTGCTATGAGAAGGGGTGGCCGATGAATTGGTCAATTAGATACGCTAACAATTCTACAGGCCCTAAAAGAAAAATATTTGACGTTAGGAATCTTAAAACACCATTGCAAGATGGCATGGCAAAAACTTTTCGTGGTGAGGGCGGCAGCGAATACACCAAGCTACAAGATGGTACATGGCACAGAGCAATAAGCCCTAAGCACATTAATGATCCAAATAGACAAGGAATGTACCTTGCCGCAGGGCATACTGCTGAACACACTGTGTTTATTCACCCTGACGTAGCCTCCGATATTAGCTTACAAGCTGCGTTAGGCGGCAGAGAACACGCAGGGATTGTAAGGCATACTCAAAACGGACAAGTCGGAGCTTCTTTTAGATACCAAAAAGGTAAAAAACAAAACTGGTCTTGGGAATACCTGGGCCCAGAACATGTATCTGCTGAACCTAAGGTAGGTTGGACACCGTTACAGTTCGGCAAAATGACGTGGGACAATGGAGTTGTTAAGAAAGGTATTCACCCAGGCACCAAAGTATCTGAAGTAGGTTATTAATATGAACTGGAGCTTACGTTACGCTATTGCTCAATATAACTATCAAGGTAGCCCAACGTTAGATGATGGTAAAACTTACGAAAATATAAAAAATAAAACAAAAAAGTTTTATGACGACGGTGGCAGTGTAGATATCCACCACTTTGATTTATCTAAAGGTAAGTTTCCTAAAAATTACAAAATGGCTGATCATTTTTTACAACAATCAATTAGGTTAAAAAATATTGCGCAGCAAGCAACTGATCCTGTTAAGTTCCGTGCAGCCCAAGAGACAAGCCACTATGCAGAAATCATTAGTGGATTCTATAGAACAGGTAGATTTTCTAATGCTTACACAAGACATGCGCGAAACAATAAAACAAACACGGTTTTTGCATTTTCTCGTGATTCAGATGGTAATATAACCGCAGCATCTGCTGGTCAAGTGCACCCAGGAGATGAAAACAATGGTAGATTATACGTTACAAACGGCACTGCATCGTCTGTTCCAGGTCACGCTACGGTAGTACAACATGCTATTTTGCACCATGTTGTTGGTGAGCACACTCCTGTATTTTCTCAAGTTTTTAACCCAACAGTAAACTATGAAGATATAAACATGAGAATAAAGCCATGGGATGAAGAAGATCAAAAGCAACAGGACAATGCTATTAAGTATCACAAAGGTCTTGGCAGGCGTTTAGAGTATGAGCCAAGTGGCAATATTACATCAAGCTGGTTAGGCAACGATGTTACTAGGTTGATTAGAAACACTAGAACTAAAACTAACGTAAAGCATATTTTAAATTAAGTAGGCAGTTTTTACACGTACCCAGGTGCGCCTTCACACGGTCTAGTCTAGTAGAGCATGCACTGTGATGCACCAGTACTGTTTACCATTTATAGCTTCCCATAGCGCATGAGTCTCGTGTTTATCCCATTCCGCATCAGGGATTGCCTTCTGAGCCCCCTCAAGCGTCTTGTAGAGCCCGGAAATCTCCATGTTATCATAACCTGCGTCATATTGTAATGCGTATACTAACGTCATAGATTGAACAGCTCCTTAGCTGCCCATTCTAACCGTTCTTGTGGTGTCATGCCACCCCACCACCCTTCTTCTTGATTGCGTACTGCTTCATACCGGCACGTTTCCATTACCGGACAGTTAGCGCAGATCTTTGCAAGCTCATAACGCTTACTGTCGGTTAACTTAAGTGCCGGATAGACAAACATGTTAGTGTCTTCTCCGTAGCAGTTACCGTCGTAGACCCATTCGTTACCCTTGTTATTGGGCAACGTTTGGGCTAACTCCTTCACTCGCCACACTAATGACTTAGCCATAACTTACTTTCCTATTCTTCTATTTTGGTTTGATTGAGATCCGCGTTAGCGGCAGACTCTTGACCAGCTTTATAGCCAGCGAGTGAGCTTAGCTTACGCTTAGATCCTGTGCCATGAACTAACTGTTGCCAGTATTCTTCAATAGCATGTTCTTTGTTGCGCAATACAACAGCTAGCGATGTACCTGTTTCTTCCTTGATGACTTCACCCTTAGCTTGCTTAATACGCTCGCCAATGTTGATAGCATAGCCACCAAAGAAGCTCTTGATCCAGGATTTAGTCTGGAACTTACCAGGGGAGGTGCGCTTGATCTCATTTAGCTTAGATTTCATCTCGCTTAGCATGTGCAGAGTTAACATCTCATACAATGCTATACACAGCTCGATGTCACTAGCAAAACCATAGATCACGCAGTAGTCATCACCTCGCAACACCTTGCAAAAGTTCGGTAGTGCGATGGAGTTGAGTAGCGTGGCCTTGTCAAGCGCGTATGGATCCGGCGTGGGTACACGTACTGAAGTGATATCACTAGTCACACGTTTCCCATATAGCTGGGCATCCTCCAACTGATATTTTGTGATCAGCTTTTGCGCTAACAGTTGTGCAGCTGCAACCTCACCAGGTTTGTCGCTCTTCGCCGCTACGGTTAAGAGTTTCTGAACCTTGCTGATTACATCAGACAACTTGCTCATTTATTTCCTTTCTTTGGGTTAATTATACTACAAAACTACTGGATACTCTTGAGTGAGTTGTTTAAATCCTTGTAAACGCGCTTGAAGATATCTTCGCGGGCCTGTTCGGTAATGACACCGTCTTGGTACGCTTCGAAGATCGAGTCATTTACATTGTCCATAAGGGACAAAAGCAATTCCGTAACAACTTGACGGATCTGCTCGTGGAATGTGGTTGGATCTTGCACTAGCTTATTCTCCTTCCTCTACCATAGCCTGGATGTAAGTGAAGAGGCGGTGGTAGTGCCGCATCTGCTCTGCCATTGCTTCGATGGCATCCTCGTACATCTGCAGGACGCTCTGGTACGTATCCAGATCAGTTGTACCCTTATGTTCGTGGTAAAGTTTGAATCCGACTAATAGCTTATCTAGACGGTATCCGATCAATGCCATTTCACTTACTGCGTTAGATAGTAGGCGAAGCTTGTCTTCGCTACTTATTGGCATAGAACCACCTTACTTGTTTGTTGCTTACTTTTTCCTACGGATATCTACTGCTCGACGTTCCCACCTTTCTGCTCGACGTTCCTTGGGAGCTAGACCACCAAAGATACCGTGTTGACTATCTGTTTCAATGGCGAAGTTCAAACAAGGTTGGATCACTGGGCAACCCTTACATACAGCCTTAGCATCACGTGCCATCTTAACACCAAGTGGACCACGCTCTACGAAGAATAGGTTAATGTCCATCCCTTTACAACTGGCCTGTTCAAACCAATCCATTTATATTCCTTACTTAGAAGCGCGACGCGCCTTTGTTTTATCCCGATTGCATTGTATACAATAACGGGCTTTTCTTACTTTACCCCACACTCTACCATAAATCTTGTAGTTATGACCTCGAGGACAGTGAGTTTTTGCAGCGGCGGCGCGGAGATTGTTTTCTCGCACCGTCACAGCCTCTAGATGCTCTGGGTTGACACATAGTATATTCCGACATAGATGATCTATATGAAGGCCCACAGGGATCTCACCCTTATACAGGATATAAGATGCCCTGTGAGCCCTATATAGCTTACCACCCATACGAAAGACACCATAGCCATCAGCACCAGTAGCAGCTATCCACTCCCAACACATACCGTCTCTTACCTTGTACTTGGTATTGAAGCGATCTATAGAGTTGTGTGCCTGTTGGTTCATGGTTGAATGCTACCACAAGTATAGGGAGATGTCAAGACTTTAGTCTTGAGCTTCTACGTATTTTTCGATGAAGTAGACGATGTCTCCCTCATCTGCTTCCCACTGTTGGTTGCCCATGGGGTACTGCTGTTTTTGCCATTCCACATCTGGAACTGCGGCCATGGCTTCCTCGAGCGTGTCGAAGTTGCCAATGAGCTCGCTCTCCCAGGTGATCTGGTCTTCGCTTGTTACTTCATATTGTGTTGTCATTATACCTCCTCTCCTTTCTCTATTGTGAACTCTTCATCTGTCAGGAATGCGTAGATGCGCTTGAGATTGTGGATAGCATGTTCTAAACTACCATTTCTCTCTGCATCTTTGATAGCCCATTTAGTTAAGCTAATTGCTGCTTCTAGTGTTTCTGGATCCATTAGTTATCCCACTTTCTTTATTGTTCATTGTAAAGGATTCCTCCCAGAGCTCCGAGCAAGAGCTCGTACGCATCTAAGATTCTGATTGCATCACAGGGATAGTTCTCTCTGCATTCTTCACAGTATTGCCAATGCTTAGTCCCATTTTTATAATGTTTCTTTCGCAGTGACTCCCGCTCTTCTGTGTCCATTATTCTTCTTTTCTTCCGGTTACACTGTAACCTTTCTCGATGACGAACCAGTCGTCATTCCATCCGTCTACCCAGTCCGGACTTGATTCGTCTGGCTCAGGGTAGTTGGCGTACAGCCAGTCCCACCCTTCCTCGAACGAATCGAACTCGATACCATCGAACAGGATGTTGTTCATCCAGTCACGGATAATGAACTTCTTCCGTGGCTTTTTTCTTACTGCCGTTGCCATTACTCC
>Ga0007867_1000225_pt1 | contig 22421 bp, 31 predicted proteins | sample CryBogCBH25Aug08_FD_71224 | JGI IMG/M metagenome (GOLD analysis project Ga0007867, IMG submission 71224) | Freshwater microbial communities from Crystal Bog, Wisconsin, USA - CBH25Aug08 | ecosystem: Environmental > Aquatic > Freshwater > Lake | place: Crystal Bog, Wisconsin, USA | collected... | reverse complement strand
TGGTTGGGTGGGGTATCCTTCTTCTGCTATACCTTTGCAGGTGAACAGTAAAGTTAGATCGTTAAAGGGCTGGGCGGATCTTAATGCTGTTAACCACCTAGGAATTGGCGCTGAGTCTTCTCTTAGCGTGTTAACGAATAGTACTAACGTACCAATTACTCCTCAAACGACCATTACTAATTCTGGGCCAAACTTTACAACCACAAACAATTCAAACCTTATACAAGTGGTTGATTATGGTATTATCGCATCAACATTAGATTACGTGGATTATGTAACACCTGTAACGATCGGCGGGTTATCTCTTAATGGTCCATATCCTATTTATTCTGCTACTGCCGCTGTAAGTGTTGCAACAAGCACCGCAAGTGGTACGGGGACAATTGCGACAATTACATTTCCTGCTCAATCAGTCGCGCCTCCAATTGGATCAATTATTTTAATTAGTGGCGTCACGCCATTACAATATAATGGTTCATGGGTTGTTACGTCTTCTTCGACCACATCGGTTTCATTTGCAAGCACCGCAACAGGATCTCAAACGGTTGCTGGTACTATTCAATACGGCGCAAATTATTCAATTCAGGCTGCAAATAATGCTACATCGTCTGTTTCAAACGCTGGCGCATCTTATTACTTCACAACAACAAGTGGCTCTTCAATTGTAACCTGTACTTTTGCTAATCACGGTTACAGCGTTGGAAGTCAATTTTACATTGGCGTGTCGACAGGTGCTACATTTACAGGCTCAATTTCTGGCACCTTATTAACGGTCACTTCAATTTCAAGCGGGTCTATTATAGTTGGTGCGACTATTAATGGTTCTGGCGTTACTGGAGGAACAACAATTACCGCTTTAGGAACTGGCAATGGTGGCGTTGGAACTTATACTGTCAGCACTAGTCAAACCGTATCATCAACTACAATAAATTCAAATTTAGCTGGATTAACTTTATTTGGACTTTACACTGTTTTATCGGTTACCTCGTCTAGCATCTTCACTTTTTCAGCACAAAATACAGCAGGAAGCGCCGTAAGTGCTTATATTAATAGTGGTAATATTCAATCAACATTTTACGTTGCTCAAGGACCGCAAGCCACCAGCACGGGCTTTGGCGTAGGTGGTTTTGGCGTCGGTGGCTTTGGTGTCGGAACTACGCAGCCAAGTGTTCCCGGAACATCAATTACGGCAACTGATTGGACGCTTGATAACTTTGGTCAAGATTTAATTGCTTGCCCTGCGGGTGGTGCAATTTATTATTGGGATCCAAGCGGTCAATTACAAAATGCTCAAATCATTGGCGGTAACGGTCCTCTTGTAAACAGTGGCATCTTCGTCGCCATGCCTCAACGCCAAGTAATTGCTTACGGCTCATCGTTTACGCTTTCGCCCGATCCGCTTCTGGTCCGCTGGTCAGACATTGGCGATTTTACGTCATGGAATGGCACTGTTACCAACCAAGCGGGTTCTTATCGTATCCCAACGGGATCCAAGATCATGGCTGGTATCCAAGGACCACAACAGGGTCTTTTATGGACCGACCTTGATTTATGGGCGATGCAATATGTTGGAGCTCCGTTTGTCTATGGGTTCAACAAGATTGGCTCAAATTGCGGCGCTGTATCACGTCATTGTTCGGGTCAGTTAAACGGCGCTGTCTATTGGATGAGCCAAAAGCAATTCTTTATGATGGTCGGTTCGGGCGTTCAATCTATCCCATGTCCTGTTTGGGACGTTATTTTCCAAAACATCAATACGTCATATCTTTATAAAGTTGCTTGCGGCGTAAACAGTCAGTTCAACGAAATTACTTGGTACTATCCTTCTGCCTCGTCCACAGAGAACGATAGTTATGTTAAATACAATACGGTTCTTGAACAATGGGATTTTGGAACTTTGGGTCGTACTGCTTGGATTGACCAGTCTGTTCTTGGATCTCCCATTGGTGCTGGGTCTGACAATTATTTATATCAGCACGAAATAGGAAATAATGCTGGATACGGGGTAGCTATGCTATCATCTTTCCAGACAGGATATTTTCAGCTTAACGAAGCTGATAACTTGATCTTTATTGATCAAATCTGGCCCGACATGAAATGGGGTACATATTCTGGTAACCCTAATGCCACGGTGCAGATTACATTCTACGTTACCAATTACCCCGGCGATACGCCCGTGCAATACGGTCCCTATACAATGACGCAGGCGACCGAATACATATCTGTCCGTATTAGGGCGCGTTTGATGGCATTTAATATATCTTCTAATGATACGGATACTTTTTGGCGGCTTGGTGCAATCAGATACCGCTATCAGATTGACGGGAGATTCTAATGGGTGCGTCACTCGACGATATTCTCACCACGCAAAAGAACGGCGTTATCGCTATCAATAACCTTTCCGGTTATTTGCAAACACTTGCCACCGAGGTAACAATCCTTGCTGGTTTTGCGGCAGGGAACAACCCAACCAACTCATGTCCTACGGTTGTAGCCACAACAACGTCAATTGTGGTTGGCAAAGGCATTATGTTTAGCATTTCCATTCCTGCGTCGTCTGGGTCAAACCAAGTGCTTATTTACGACAGCGCGACAACGGGCGGCATTGGTTCGTCTAACCTTATTTATGCTTCACTTCCCGCCAACGCCTCTAATTTCGTTCCATACCGCGACACCCGCATTCATTATTCCAATGGCTTAGTCGTTGTTTGCCAGACGGGTATGTCTGCCGTCGTTTCTTACACGCCAAATATCTGAGGTCGTCATGCCATTAGCACACGGTAAATCTCAAAAGACGATCAGTCACAACATCAGCGAGATGGTCCATGCGGGTCATCCGCAAGATCAGGCGATCGCGGCTGCGTTAAATACGGCTCGTTATACAAAAGCGGGTGGTGGGCCTATGGATACTCGCAGCATTCCGTCAGTGGAATATGCCAAACCCGTGCACATGACGCACACGGGCCCTATTCATAGCCCGGTTGCCGGCCGCACGGACCACTTGCCAATGAATGTAAAAGCTGGATCCTATGTTATTCCGGCGGACATTATCGGTGCCATGGGCGAAGGCAACACGATGGCCGGATTTAAAATAGCTCGTCGCATGTTCTCATCGGCGCCTTATTTTAATACCCAAAAACAGCCCTACACCGAAGCCGCGCAACCATATGCCGAGGGAAAACCGTATACAGGCCGCGCAGAAGGTGGCGAAACGTTAGTAGAAATAGTGGCGGCCGGCGGAGAATATGTTATTAGCCCAGAAGATGTTACACGTTTAGGCGGCGGTGACATCGATCACGGTCACGACATACTTGATCATTTTGTGACTGGATATCGTAAAAAGACCATAGATACGTTAAAAAAATTACCGGGGCCAAAGAGGGATTAATGACCGAAGTACGTTTAGGAACACCCGCAGACGAGACGGCGATGTTGGAATTGGCGCTTCGTGCTTGGGAAGAAAACGGAATTAAAGACGTAAATCCAGAGAAAATGCTCGGCATGATCCGCCCGGCTTTATATCTTTGGCAAGGGTTAGTGGGCATTATTGGAAAACCCGGCGAAAAGATTGAAGGCGCGGTCCTTTTAAGACTGTCGCAAATGTGGTATTCTGATAGTTGGATGCTCGAGGAAAAGGCTATTTTTGTGGATCCCGCATTTAGGAAGAGCGAAGGCGGCCGTCGTTCGGCCACCAAATTACACGCTAGTACTTTATGCGACTTCTCAAAAAAAGTCGCTGACGAGTTGAATATACCCCTGATTATCGGGGTTCTGTCCAATCATCGGACCGAATCAAAGATCAGGCTTTATGAACGTTCTTTTGGGCCTCCTGCAGGGGCTTTTTTCTTATACAATGTCCGCACTGGGCATGAAGAGCATGTGACGGAGCATTAAGATGGGTGGCAAGACCGGCACGACGACCCAGAGTGTACAAATCCCACCAGAAGTTCTGGCTCGGTATAACGCGGTCAATACTACTGCAGAAAAAACTGCAGCTCAACCATTCCAACAATACAGCACCGATCCAAATGCTTTTGTTGCGCCTCTTAATCAACAACAACAGGCCGGTATTAGCAACATTAATCAATACGCTAATGCGGCACAGCCTGCTTATGGCGCAGCCATGCAAGGCACTGCCAATGCTTATGGCGGATTGACGCCTGAAGGTTTTCAGCAAGGCGTCTCGGGTTATATGAACCCGTTCGTTAATCAAGCAATGGGTGCCACGGCTGCCCAGATGCAAAACATTAACCAGCAAGAGCAACAAAAACTTCTTGGCAACGCTATTAGTCAAGGAGCATTTGGTGGCGATCGCGGGAATATTGCTCAAGCCGCACTTATGAACCAGCAAAACCTTGCTATGGGTCAAACGCTTGGCCAAATGGCTTCGCAAGGGTATCAAAACGCTGCTCAAAATTATCTTGCCGGTATTGGTCAGCAAGGTGCCTTGGCCAACCAAATGGGCGCTTTAGGCACTGGCGCTCAAACCGCTGGACTTACAGGCGCACAGGCACAACTCGGTGCAGGTACGCTTGGCCAACAAACGACGCAGGCAGGCAATACGGCTCTTTACAATCAGTTCCTGCAGCAGCAAGCTTATCCATTCCAAGTGGCTCAGTTTCTTGCAAACATCGCAGAAGGCACTGGCGCTCTGTCTGGATCGACGACGACCACGCAACAGCCTATGCCATTCTTCTCCGATCGTCGCCTTAAAGAAGATATCAAACGCGTTGGCACCGCCCATAACGGCCTTCCAATTTATACATTTAAGTATAAAGGAGACCCTGCCGAGCAAACGCATATTGGTTTCATGGCTGATGAGGTTGAGAAAAAGCACCCAGAGGCCGTTGGTCTTGCAGGTGGATACAAAACAGTCGATTACGATCGTGCCGCTCGTGCGGAAGGCGGTCTTGTTATGCCGCAGCATGAAGGCATGGGCTTTGGCCTTGGCGGCCGTGAACACCATTATGACGGTGATATGGTCGGCCAATTAACGGCCGCTCAAAAAGCCATGTATGAAAAATTAATTGAACAGGCAGGTCAGCAAGCCGGTAGGACAACAACCGGAACCCCGGGCATGTCGTCTTATGTTCCTCAGGCGCAACAACAACAACGTGAATTAAAAGTTGCTGGCGCCCCACCAGCTAACCCTCAATCCGGCTTATCGCAAGTTATGAACGTAGCGCAAGAAGCGCAAGAAGGTGCAAATTTTTTTGGCACCGATAAATATGGTAATAAAGGTTTAGGTAAAGCAGCCGCAGATAATGTTTCTGATTTTTTAAAGAAACAACAACAAGCTGCAGATCAAATGGGCCGTACTCCTGAAGGTGGTTTCCAAGCCAGCGGAGGTCTTGTTGGTTACGCCGATGGCGGCGACGTTCCATATGAAAAAGAAGAAGACAAAAAACTCGATATTCCTGAAGATGATAATAAAAAACAACATGGTCTTATGACCGCGGCAAACCCAACAGGTGCCCCATCGCAAACTGGTTTAAGCGTTGGTGACGCGCTTGGTGCCGCTAAAATGGCTGCATCTGCCGGCCCAGCTATTGGTGATTTCTTGGCGTCATTGGCAATGTTTGCAAACCGCGGAGGCGCCGTTGAGCGCGAACATCACGACGGCAGCGAAGGCAACGTAGTAGGCGGTGGAGACAAACCGGTAGATGATCCATTTGACACGTCAAATGGCGGGTTCACTAAAGCAGTTCCAGATCATTGGAAACCACTGCTTACGGCTATTTCTGGCCCAGAAAGCGGCAATCAATACGACATCGTTAACGGCGGAAAAACACATATTGATCCTCATCAGCCTCACCCCGGCCTTGTAGGTGAAGGTGGAACAAGCACAGCGTCCGGTCGTTATCAATTTACCAAAGACACTTGGAACGACACGACCGGCAATCAGCCGATGACGCCATTTAATCAAGATGCTGCCGCAATTAAACGCGCTACTTTAGATTATAAACAACGCACCGGCCGTGATCTTGACGCTGACCTTAAAAGCAATGGCGTAACCAAAGACATGATTTCGTCTCTTGCTCCAACATGGTCTGGCCTTGGCCCAAAACAAAAATTTGGTGGGTTATCGCTTGGTGATTTGTTCGGTGTTGGTTCAGCTCACGCGCAAGAAGCGCAGCAGCAAGGTGGCTTGGGTGATTTGATGACAACGCAAAACGTTGTCCCTCTTCTTGCCGGTCTTGGAGCTATGGCATCATCAAATAGCCCGTATCTTGGATCCGCTATTTTGCAAGGTTTAGGTGCAGGCGCCAAAACCTACGCAGGCATTCAAACGCAACAAGCTGGTCTCAAACAAACCGAAGCAGAAACGGCCGCCAAGAAAGCGGAAACCGCAAAGAACCGCGTGTTTGCCGTTGGCAATCAATTGTTTATCAACGCTCAATATCCAGACGGCACCGAAGGCAACATTATGTCTGCCTACGATTGGCTTTACGGTGATCCTAAAACGCGTCCTCGTCTTACTGCGGATCAGGAAAACCAAATTCGCGAATATGTCGCTAAAAATCCATCTGCTGGATTAAAACCACCTGCTGCGGGATCTGACGTTATTGCGCCAACGCCGAGCGGTAAAGATACAGCAATCGTTTCTCAACCTCTCGCTCCTCTTGCTGGAACGGACGCATCAAAGAATGTGGCTGAACCTGCTCAAGTTAAAGGAGAATCTACAACTGCTCCGCAATTGGCAAAGGGTGAAACGAGCGTTACGCTTTCTCCTGATGCTTTGAACTTGGCTAAAAATAACCTTCAACAAGCGCGTGTGGCTCAAGATCCTGCAGGGGATGTGTTTAGTGGACAATCTGCTCTTGGCCGCGCTTCCCGTGATCAACGTAGTCTTTTGTTGCCTTTGGCTGGATCATTCTCACGTATTCCTGAAACAGGAGGATCATCAGGCGGTCAACTACAAGCGGTTTTGGCTCCAGTTATGGATACAATGAACCATTTTGGCGCTGTTCTTGGTGCGCCTAATTTGATTAAGAATCCAAACATTCTTACAGATCAAAAAGAAGTTGATAAACTTGTTACACAATTACAGGCTCAAGCCACATCGGCCGCTGGACAGCATGCCTATGCTGCATTGCAAACTTTATCCGGTGCGTTACCGAGCAATTTAATGGATAAAAACAGTCAAGCTCGTTTGATGGCTCAACTCATAACAACCAATCAAAAAGAAATTGACCGCGATAATTATTTTAATCAATTCTACAATACTGTTGCATCAACGCCGGGTGGCGCAGCTTTTGCAAAATACGCTGGTAAAGGTCTCGATCAGCAATTTGAGAATGATTACAACCGCGGTACTTATTCTACTGAGGCGGCAAATCTTGAACGCATGTTTAAGACGCCCGTCAAGGAAAGAAACAAACGCAATCTTATGGATGTTTTGACGTCTGGCGAACAATTAACAAACGCTCAAAAAGCAAGCATTCGCAATAAGTTTGGAAATAAAATTCTTCGTTATTTTAACATTGATGAATAAAGGTGCGTCATGGATAATACCGATCAAGGTTTTACTTTTGACGAAATTCCGCAATCCTCTACCCCAGTGGATGATAAAAACGGTTTTACGTTTGATGAAGACAGAAAAACTATTCCTGTTGAACAGCCACTAACTTTAAAAGGTGGCATGGGAGCCGCTACAACCGGCGCTGCAAAAGGAATGGCAAATATAGCCGGAACGGTGAAGGACATTGGATCTATCCCTTTGGCTGCCGCTCAACTTTATACAAAAGCTACGACAACGCCTGAACAATATCAGGATATTAATACGCGTTATCAAAAAATATTTGCGCCTGAAAACCAACCTTCTTATTTGTCGGGGCCATTTGATTTTATTCCATCCTCGGAAGACATTAAAAATTTAGTGTCGCCTTATTTGTACCAGTCTAAAAACCCTGCAGAACAACGCGTTGAATCTGGTACTGAACTTGGCACAACGGTTGCCGGTGGCGGAGAAGGTAGCCTTCTTTCCAAAGCCAGACAATTTATGACAGGATTAGGCGTTGGTTATGGTGCCGAATCTGTACAACAACAAAATCCAGAAAATCCCTATATAAAACCAATCATTACGATTGGTGGGTTACTTGCGGGTGAAGGATTGGGCGCTGCTGGAAAAACTATGTTTGGTTCAGATGAAGCAGCCAAAAAAGCTGTTTCTGAAGCATTGCAAACCGATATTCGCAATGGAACAATTGATCCATCCAAATTTTCTTCTACCGATAATATTTTGGATGTTGCTCCGCCCGGAAGCAATATTCGGAGACTTGTTGAACGTCAGGCAAACAGGTCATCGGATTATCCAAATGAACTAACTCAATTTAATGTTGAGGCCGGATCCCCACAAAAACTTGATCAACTTCGTTTGGGTGTAAAAAATTCTCTTGAACAAGTGGCACGTCATCCAATGGATGATGCTTCTAGTTTACAGAATTTTGTTGAACAAGCCGATCGTGCGGATGTTGACAAGCTTTATGATCTTGCTCGTGCTAACCCTAAAGCAGCGGCAGTTCCTCGTAGTATATTTGGTGAAATAGGTGACTTCCAAAACGTGAAGGACGCAGAAGCAATTGTTCAAAAAAATATTGCAAACGATATCAACGCCAATCGTTATGTAATTCCTACAGAAGCGTCTGCAGGAACTGAAAGCACTTGGGTTGCAACCCCTCAAGGTCTGCAACAAATTTCGGGAAAAGCCGCGCAAGCTGCTCAAGATGGAAATTTATCATATTGGGATCGCGTGTATCGTCAATTGCGCGATACTGGAGATACTTTATCTCGTAACCCAGAAACAAAAAACGCGGCACAAAATAACTATAATGCTGCAAAACAAATTCGTGATGCGCTCGATCAGCATATGACAGAGAACGGGTCTTCTCTTTATGCAAATGCCCGTAACAGGGCAAGAGAAGCATTTGAATCCAGTGATGCAATAGACACGGGTGAAAAAGCTTATTCAAAATTTAGCCGCAGCCCTCTTGAAAACCAACAAATGGATCAAGATTTTGCATCGCAAACTGACGCCCAAAAAGCACTTGGGAAGTACGGTTTTATCAATGCTATGAATACCGATTTAAATAAGCCAAACGGTTTATCTTCTATAGCAAATAAAATGTCATCGGATATTAATTTCCAAAGCCGCGCCAAAATGATTATGGGTGATAATGATTACCATCAAGTTCGCGGACAAGTTTTGGCAGCCGACTTAAAAAATAATGCTAAGCGTTTAAACATACCTGCCAATCCTCCAGAAAACCCTAGTTTTTTACAACGTGCTAAAAGCATAGGAACTGCAGGTGCGATCGGAAGTGCAGTTATTCCTGCCGGCATTGGCCTTTATAATACTTTGATGGATGCAGCTTTTGCCAATAACTTGTTAAGTGCAGGCGGATTATTGGGGACTGGAGCCGCGGCAATGGCTGTGGCAGGAGGCAAGGCTTTGTCAGATTCAAATGTAAAAGCAACCGCTAACAAGGTATTAAATTTGGTTGCCAAATCAACGCCTCAAGATCTTGCTACGTTATCAAAAATGACCGAAACGGATCCGGTGGCTAAAACATTTTTAATGAAACTTACCGGCGCTTTGCAGTCTTCTCAGCCGCAAGAACAGCCACAGGAAGCGGATGGCGGCCGTATTGGCCGTGCAACCGGTGGCCGCGCTGGTAAAGATCCAAAAGCTCGTGCAATGCAGTTGATCAACATGGCCGATCGGATTAAAAAGGAACAAGGCAACGAAACGAAGCCTTTACTCAACTTGGATGACACTACCGTCGCCAAGGCATTAGCAATAGCCAATAGGGGTATATAATGGAAAATCTTGAACTTGATCTTAAATTAACAGTCTTGCACGTTAACGCTATTTTGAAGCATCTTGGCGCAGGCGCATACGCCGAAGTCGCAGAAGTTATCAACTTGCTGCATGGCCAAGCAAAGCCTCAGATTGAAGCCGCGGCCGCTCCGGCGCCTGCTGTGGATCCTATGCCTATTCCTGCCGAATAAACTTTGCATACGACAATTCGCGGATGACGTAGCCCTGCTTCTTTGACGAGAACCGGGCTATGTCAAACGCGTCAAAGTTGTCCGACAAATACATTACCATCATAGCAAAAATCATGCTGTCGCCGTAGTAAGCGATGATATCTTCGTTTGGATCAAAATCATCCATACGATCGGCAATGCGATACTCAAAGCGGTGAAGGTGTTCGTCACCTATTAAATTATCAAACATTGGCATGTCGCTGACGTACACGACCGTTTCTGCTAGGTTGGATAGTTCTTCTGGGTCGAACCTAAAGCTTGGGTTAGGGACGAACACTCTGCGGTACAATTTCATCTATAAATTCCTGTTCTTCCAACCAAAAATGCCATAACGGCATTTCGCTTTTTAATTCCAAAATCATCTTCTGGGCTTCTTCTAATTCTAGATCCGTGTCTATTACCATAGACGGGCCCATAAGAAAATTTCTCTGTTCTCCCTTTATCATATACCACACGCTCATAAGCAACTCCTAACCCATCTTTTGACGTCACCCCGAAAATTAAGATTTCCCCGGCCGTCCGATGGCGTACACGATGCTATAAATATTTTTTTATGGGTACCCCTTCGGGCATAAATTTTAAAATGCCTGAACGTGTGTTGAATCTCTTCTATATCTGCTCCACATTTGGAGAATACTTCTTTTATCTCCCTAACCCTTTTGTTCATTTAAGCCTCTCAAATCGTTGTACATACGATGTAATTCCGTAAGGCCTGCCAAAGCATTATCCCTTTGGCGCTCTGCTTCGGCCAACTTTTTACGAAGCTCAATAATATGATCCACCGTTACGGTGTCCGCATACCGGCTTCCGGGCGGGTATGGTCCAAGCCAACGGACCATTTTCTTGCTTTCATACCCTGTCATTTTTTAGCCTTTCTATAACGTTTGACTGTGATTTTCCGACGAGGGTGCTGATGCTCGTCAACCAATACCAAGCCGCGCTCGACCAGCTTCTCGAGCACCTTCTCGATGTTGTCTTTCTTGTGGGGCCGTAGGCGGTTTATAAGTACCCCCAACGTCTCGCCGTCATCGCCGAGCAAGTTCTGTATCCTTGACACGATGGCGTCCTCTGGCGCGTCTTTCTGCCGATCGTTACCGATGACAATACGAGCCTTGGTTTCAACGTCATTCTTAACAAGCGCATAGGCCCACCTGACGTGCTCCTGTGTGCGTATGCCCTCTGGCGCCGCCAAGATAAACGAAACCTTTGCCACAAGCTCTTTGCCGCGCAAGAACAGCGCTTCAAGGCCTGACCGTTCGGCCTGATCTTCTGCAATGTTGTGCAAAATCTGACTGGTTTTTTTCAACAATGCCAAGCCGTCGTCCGTCGTAGGGATGGCAACTTTATCCCCATGATTCTCAATCCGGCCAAGATCCATCACATCAAATGACCCGGCCATGTAAATCTGCTGCAGCGTATTTTTCATAACCTCCGGCATCGGCCGCGGCTGAAAATCCGGCTTTTCTGCCGGCACGGTCTTGGTTTCAATGAACAACAACGAACGGCCAATAAAACCGTTTGTGGCGTTCTCGTAATCCACCGAATCATCAAAATTGGAATTGGTGGTAAAACCCATCAAAGACAAAAACGGGTTCTTGATGCCAACATTAATATGATCCAAGCTTTGCTCTAAACGTACCCGCTTGGCTTCAAAAATCGGATTAGGACCGTCTTCGAGCTGGCGCTCAACTTGGTTGATTTCCTGCAAAATTGCTTTGCGTATTTCTTTTTTAACGTCTCCCGATACCAACAGCGTTCCGCTGGCTTTGGAGTAGATTGACATAATGACGCCAATGATTGCTTCAAGATAAGAAGCGGAACCGCCTTTTTGTGCATTTTTGATCTTCTTCATTAAGAAGCCAATTTCGTCGATCATATAGAAAGACGCTTGATGCTCGACTAAGTTACGGACAATTTCTTGCTCTGATTTGATTGTGCCATAAGCGGCACGTTGCAGATCAACGGCTTCCATAATCTGGATGCCGCCGCGCAAAATACTTTCTTTACCGGTGGCCGACCCCGCGACGCAGAAAGCAATTAAGTTCGACGTCGTATTCCGCAAGGGATCCATATACTTTAGACCAACAAGATTGCCCATTGAGACAAGCGCTGATCCGACCGCAATCGTCTCCCGCACATACGGGCACTGATCGTGGATCCATGTGGCTACATCGCCAACGAAGCCCGGTGGACGGCGCAGATCGATGCCGGACAAATCAATATCGTCCTCCTCGACGATCTCGAGCACTTCGTTTGGCACGAACGTTACAGGCCATTCCCAGCCGCCTTTTTGAGCGTAGTAAACCAACGTTCCAAGCGTTACCGGATTGGCCGATTTACCAAAGCTGTGCCATTTCTTGGCCATGTCTGTTTCGTCGTGCTTTGACGACGTCGACGACCAAGCTCTCCACAAATCATATGCTGCACCGCCCGAAGCGTGGTGCAATGACATGCCGATTCGGATCCATACTTCGTAATCTAAGTTGTCATTGTTGATATACGAAAGCATGTCGCCGAGCTCGGTGGGCGATACGTCAACCGTGCGGCCCTCATACGTGGCGCGGTTTCTTTCTGGCTTGCGTAGAGCGCTGATAAGCGTTTCCGGAGCGTCCTCGATATCCGAGGGGGATCCAATCAACGTAACATATCTGTTGCCAGTCGCATGTAACGAATCGGGGCCAACGACAAAACCACTACTTTTAAAATCAATGCCGGGGTAATCATCGAGGTGCTGGACAAGCGCAAGTTCTTCTTGAAGTTTGAAATACAAGTGCTTGGATCCGTTGCCAGATCCTGTTTGAACGATCAAACCTGCGCCGGCGACTTCTGGATACTTTATGAGCAAACGCTCATATGATTCGACGCCGCCGTTACGAGCGTCGACGTCAATAACCAATAGTCCTTTTACCAAAACACCATAGCCAGAACTTAACTGGTCGGTTTCTTCAAACGTTTCTAATTGCTCTTCGGACCAGTAAGGCACATTGGTCCATCCAGACATAACAGGATGCTTGCCAACAGCTTTGCACTTTAAGTTGCCGCAGCCGCAAGTATTGCTTTTTGTTATTGGATGAAGGCCAAAAATGCGATAACCGGCCTCCCAAAAATTCCGGTAATTCGACATCTTTTACCCCTGCCAAGTATCAATTATTTCTGTTACTAAATCTAAAACGCCAACTGACGCTAAATCAATTTTAGTTGTTTTGCCAAACAAAATAGATCTTAAAAATAAAGATGACTTTGATGGATCTATTTTTCTTTCTAACCCACGAAGAACGTGATCTTTTTTCTTCGCGCTTGGCCAATTTCCCAAAAAAATTTCCAATTTCTTTTTCGCATATTCCATATCATCTGATATATTTTTTAAATTATCAGGATGGTAATCGTCTTGCATTCTGATAAATTCGTTTAAAACCATATCAAGTGGTTGAAACCATTCATATTTTACAAAAAAACCTTTTTCTTTAAGTCTTTTGTGCATTTCTTGTTCACACATCAATGCTGATTTTTTACTATCATAACAAACTTTTGTAACTAACTTTACGGGAAAAGGATTTTGAGCTTCAAGAGACTTTAATCGAGCTTCAATATTAGAACTAATCCCAACTTTTGCATGATTTTTGCAGCTAATTAAATACAAAAAGTATTTTTGATCATTTTTCATTTTCACCACCAAATAAATATAATGAAAGTTTTTCTACGGTTTCTAACGTAGGATTTACATTCTTCCCAGACGCGACTGCTCGAACAGTGTTTTCATGCAATTTTGTATAAGAAGCTACTTTTGAGAGATTTCTATCCTTTAAAGCGCTTTGAATACGTTTTAATTGCTCTTCAAACGTAAACCGAATTATTTGGTCTGGTTTGTCAAAAATTTCCATCTTTGTGTCCTTAATAACAACAACGGTGTTGACATTCACACATCGACCCCTGTACTGTCAACCCTGTTGAAGCAGAGGAGTATGCCAATGGGCATTTTAGATAGTATATCGAAGCCGGTTGATCGTCCGGTAATAGTAACGATCTGTGGTGATAGCGGTATGGGTAAAACCACCCTTGCCGTGTCTTTTCCAAAACCAATCGTGATTCGCGCAGAAGATGGCCTCCAAGCCATTCCTTCAGATCAGCGCCCTGACGCGTTCCCATTGTTATCGTCGCCTGACGATCTGTGGGATCAGTTGAAGGGTTTGATCAACGAGCCTCACGATTACAATACACTGATCGTCGACAGCGTCACCGCTCTTGAGCGTATGTTCGCACAATACATCGTCGATACAGATCCTAAGAAGCCGCGGGGCATTCAACAGGCTCTCGGTGGTTACGGTGCAGGCCGTGACGCCGTGTCTGGCATGCATCAGCGGTTGCGTAAGGCGGCCGGCATTTTGGCTGAAAAGCGTGGCATGCACACCGTGTTTATTGCACACGCCGACACTCAGAAGATCGAACCGCCGGACGATGACGCTTATATGCGTTACACCTTACGTCTGCACGAAAAGAGCCTCCCAGCCTACGTTGATGACGTAGACGTTGTGGGTTTCCTTAAGCTGGAAACATTCACAACAGGCGATGAAAATAAGAAGAAAGCTATCTCCGATGGTACTCGCATTCTTATTACACACGCCACAGCGGCTAACGTTTCCAAAAACCGTTATGGGATCTCAGAGCCCATTATTGTTAAGGCCGGCGTTAATCCGTTTGCTGATTTTATTCCCGCTCTTAAATCAACCGCGCAGACCAAGAAGGAGAAAGCGCAATGAGTTTCTGGAACCTTTCTGACGGCGACGATATTGCCAAAACCGGCTCAAAGTATGAGATCGAAGGCGGCTCAATGGAGCCTATCCCTAACGATACAAACTGCGTAGCCAATATTGAAAACGCTTCGATCGAAAGCAATCGTGACGGGCTTCAGTATATTAATATCCGTTGGTCCGTATTGGCGCCATCGGAATATAAAAACCGCAAAGTGTTCCAAAAGCTTTGGTGCCTCGATGACGATCCCCGCGCAAAGGATGCGGCCGTCAAAAAGGACAAGGCCAAGAAGATGCTTTTTGTTATGGATAGCAATGCCGGTGGCAAGATGTTCTCTAGCGGCAAGCCTATGACTGACAATCTCCTTGCTACACTTCATGGCAAGCAGATGCAGATTAAGGTCATGACGTATGAGATCGAGGGAGACAACGGCAAGATTACGGGTAATTGGATCTCGTCTATTTCCCCTAAAGCTGGCGCCGCAGCACCCGCACCAAAGGCTAAGGCGCCTGTTCAAGTCCATGATGACGAGGATGTGCCGTTCTAAGGGGCGAACGGTCGAGGGGGCGGCCTACGGGCCGTCCCTATACAAAGGAGGGTTTAATGCCACAATGGTATTTTAAAAGTAAACTTGAACAACAAGAAGAAGAGCGAAAAAAACTGCAGCAAATTAAATTTGATAAAATGTATTATGAAAATTTGCGGCGGATGAGTGAAGCTACGATGACTCAAAAAGGTAAAGAAAAAATAGGGGTAAAAACCCGAGCAAGAAATACAAAGGTATCGTTACCAAAATTTAGTTGGGACAACAAAGGAGATAAAAATGGCATCGATGTCGACTGAGTATGAACAGGTTTTGGTTCTTGGCGAGATTAAAGAACAATTGGAAAGATTAAATAGTTCCTTGCAGTCAATTGAATTTTCAATTGATCATTCGGGTACAAGTTTAAGAAATCAATTTGCAATCGCTGCTTTAGCTTTGGTTAAAGACGCATGGAGTAATGATGAACTTGCCATAAAAGCATTTGAAATTGCAGACGCGATGATGGAACGTATTAAATAATGGAACAACGCAGTGAAGAATGGTTTAAAGCCCGTCAGGGCCGGGTTACAGGGTCCGCAGTGGGTGCCATTCTCGGGGTGTCTCCATTTACCAAACCGGCCGATGTCATGCGCCGCATGGTGCGTGACTGGCACGGTGCGCCGTCTGAGTTTAAAGGCAACATAGCCACCGACTGGGGCACCACTAATGAGGCCGGCGCCGTTGCACAATTTGAAATGAGAACAGGCCATATCGTCGAGCCATGCGGGTTTTATACCCATGAAGAATGGCTCGGCGCTTCGCCCGACGGTTTGGTCGGGACATCTGGTCTGCTGGAAGTCAAATGCCCTTTTGGTCTACGCGATAAAACTGAACCTGTTTTTAAAACAGCTAAAATGCAGATCCATTACTATAGCCAGATGCAAGTTCAGCTATACGTTACCGGCCGCAAGATCTGCTACTTTTACCAGTGGGCGCCCAAAGGCGACGATCTTGAAGTGGTGGAATACGACCAGCGCTACATGGACACGGCACTAAAAGCGCTTCGTATGTTTTATGATCAGTATCTCAAAGAACGCGAATTTCCGTATGCGGAGAAATATTTAGATGGGCAAACGCAGCAACTTCAAACGTCACAAGCTTGATTTATATGCGACGCCAGAAGAAGCCGTTCTGCCTCTCCTGCCGCATTTAGACAAGATAACGTACTACGCCGAACCATGTGCCGGGGACGGCGCTTTGATTAAGATCCTACAAAAGCATGGCCATAAATGCGTGGCGGCTTATGACGTTGAACCTAGACACAAGATTGTGAAACCACTCGATGCGACATTTCTTAAAAAAGAAGACCTCAATCGCGCTGACGTCATCATTACGAATCCGCCTTGGGGACGGGAAGTGCTTCATCAGATCATCGAGCGGTCTTTTTTTCTGGCGCCGTCGTGGTTTCTATTTGACGCCGATTGGATGCATACGAAACAAGCTGCATCATACCTTCCGCGGTGCCAGAAAATTGTTTCTATAGGCCGGGTAAAATGGTTTGGTAATATCGCGGGTAAAGATAATTGTTGTTGGTATTTGTTCAATGAATCCCCAACAAAAACAATTTTTGTAGGGCAATGATGATTGTAAGATTAACCAAATCTGAGCTGATGGTTGCCGGGCTGGTTGGCAATATGCGAAGCATCTCGTCTTTGGGGCGGTTGGTGCAAAACAAGCACTCGCCGACCGATTCCCAATGGCAGATCGACGTTGACGGTGCAGCGGCCGAAATGGCTTTTGCCAAGTGGATGAACGTTTATTACGAGCCAACCCTTAACACGTTCAAAGATCCCGATGTAGGACGCGTTCAAATCCGATCTACCAAACACGAGCACGGCAAGCTTATTGTTCGCGATCGGGACGTTAAAAATGAAATTATTGTTCTGGTCATTAATGCCATGCCGGAATATAGAATGGCAGGCTGGATCTACATCGACGATGCCAAGCAAGATAAATATATTTACGACCCAAATAGCAAGAATGCCCCCGCGTGGATGGTTCCACAATCAGATTTAAATAAAATGGAAGATCTTGATGTTACGACCCTATCAGCAAAAAGCACACGACAAGATAATCCAGTGGATCAGCAAGACGACTGAACCCTGCTGCATCGAAGCGGCCACAGGCGCCGGCAAGAGCCACATTATTGCGGAGATTGCGTCGACCATTCACCGCAAGTCAGGTGGCAAACACGTACTGTGCCTTGCGCCAAGCGCCGAGCTTGTCGTTCAGAACAGTGAAAAATATAAAGCCACCGGCAATCCGTATTCGTTGTTCTCCGCATCTGCCGGCAAGATCTCGCTGCGCCACCCGGTGGTTTTTGGCACACCGTTAACGGTCGTTAACAGGATCAAGCGCTTTGGCAGCCAGTTTGCCATGATTGTTATTGACGAGGCGCACGGCATTACACCAACCATCCGCACGATCGTGGATAACATGCGAGAGCAAAACCCCAATGTCCGCGTCGTCGGCATGACCGCCACACCTTACCGCATGGGCTCTGGCTATATCTACGGGATCCGCCCCGATGGCAGTCCCGTTCCCGATCGGGAAACAAAAAAACCATACTTTGCAGCCTGCGTCGATCGCATTACCGCTCAGGAGCTTATCGCACAGGGGTACCTCACGCGGCCTGTCATCGGTCGGATACATGCCGAATCGTATCACACCCTCGATATGGAGCTTAACAGCCGCGGCCAGTTTGACGCCGAGGACGTCGATCGCGCTTTCATTGGGCAGGGCCGAAAAACCTCTGCCATCATCGCAGATGTGGTTGCACAGGCCCGTGACCGCCAAGGCGTAATGATCTTTGCGGCCACCGTTCAACACGCCTACGAATGCTTAGAAAGCCTGCCCCGGGGCCTGTCTGCGATTGTTACCGGAAACACCCCAAGCCAAGAACGGGCCGCTATTATCGCAAGATTTAAAGCGCGGGAGATCAAATACATTGTCAACGTGTCGGTACTAACCACAGGCTTTGATGCCCCGCACGTGGATCTTATTGCCATGCTCCGTGCAACCGAATCAGTTGGCCTGTTGCAGCAGATCATCGGCCGCGGCCTACGCAAGAGCGATGGAAAAGACGATTGTTTGGTTCTAGACTATGCCGAGAATATTGAGCGTCACTGTTCAGACGGTGACGTGTTCAATCCTATTATTAGTGCCGTGCGGTTTAAAGAAGATGCCAATTATCTTAAATGCAGGTGCCCAACATGCGAGGTAGAAAATGAATTTAAGGCCAGACCCAATCCGTCAGGATTTAATATTTCGGCAACGGGTTATTTTACGGATCTTGATGGGGTTACCATCTCTTCTGAGTATGGAGATGTGCCGGCACACTACGGCCGTCGTTGCCAGTCAAAGCAACTTCTTGCCGGTCAACTTGTTCAGTGTGGCTACAGATGGACCACAAAGCAGTGCCCACACTGCGAAGCCGACAACGACATAGCTGCGCGTTACTGCAGCGAGTGCAAAGGCGAAATCGTCGATCCGAACGAGAAGCTGATCGCAGAGTTCAACGAGATGAAAAGCGATCCTACGCGGCGCCAGACCGATCGCGTAATGTCATTTTCAAAAAGACCATCGATCAGCAAAGCCGGCAGGCCAATGTGGTTGGTGAACGCCGTAACAGAATACCGCACGTTTACGTACTGGGTGCCAAAAGAACCTACATGGTCGCAAGGATACACCGATCGTGCCATGCTTCTGGGCCTAGGCGATACCAAACCCGAAACCATTACCTATCAGAAGGAAGGTCAGTGGTATAAGGTTTATGCATATAACAGGAGGGCAGATGAAGTTCCCAAATAACATAGCCGTGTATGGCGATCAAACATACAAAGGCGAATGCCCAAGCGAAGGCGTCGAGCAAGTGACGTTCTTTACAAGGCTACGCATGCGTTATCCTGATTCGTGGGGGATCATCGCAATCCACCCGCGCAACGAGGGCATCCGCACATGGGCCAAGGCTGCGATCGAGAAGGCCGAAGGCATGGCCAAAGGCGCAGCCGATATTATTATCCCCGGAAGCCCGTCATTCGTTTGTGAGATCAAACGCCGGGACCACAGCAAATCTAAATGGCAAGATGGACAACAAGAGTATTTAAATGCCGCGCAAAAAGCAGGGTCATTCGTCTGCGTCGCCCTTGGAGCAGATGCAGCTATTCTCGCCTTCGAAGAATATTTGGGTCAACGTAAAACCACCTAGCCACATTATCGACGACGTGATGTCGGGAAAAATAGAATTGAAAGATCAATCACTTGCCATTCAATCGGCATGTTCGTTTTACATTTATGAGACAGCATGCGAAACTCTTGCCCCCGAAACTAAACAGGAGAGACAGAAAGTACTGGCAACCCTTCCCGACAAGCTAAAACCGCATGTCAGGGCAGAAGCGGAAAAACTTTGGAGAAAACGACATGATGATGATTTACGCATTTGGCACAGTATTCGTGGGCCTAACAGCACAGGTGATAGCGACTGGAATTTATGAAGATTACAAATATTGGAAGGATAAAAAATAATTTTAAATAAATGCATTTTTTTGTTTGCATTCTAAATTGGACCGTGTATATGTAATCACATCAGCGCGGTGCTGATCCAAATTTAGATGGAGATTTCAAATGTCAAACCGTTCCCTCGCCGACCAATACTACGATCTCGACCAAGCTGAAAAGGCTGCTGCAGATGCCAAAAAGGCTCTCAAGGCCGAGATCGTAGCCCTCGGTACCGACATCGTCCTCGGCGACGAAGTCGACGTTAAGGTTTCTCTATCCCAGCGTTCCACGATGGATTTTGACAAGTTGTTTGCCACTTACGGCATCACCGAAGAGCAGTTCAAGCTGTTCTCGGCATGCACCAAAGAAGGCAAGCCTTTCGAGGTTCTCAAGGTTGTCTGCAAGAAAAAGGAAGCCGCATAATGAAAGAACTGCACACCATCCTTGCGGTGGTGCACGACATGGGTCTTGGCTCTTCAGCCAAGATCCTCTGGATTAAACTATTCGATAAATATGGGTACAAGCCATTCTCTGGCACTTACGAGGAAATGGCAGAAGAAGTTTTTAGTAAGCGCTATACCGTCCGAGCACAAGTCGCAGCCCTGCGCGAGATTGGTGCAATCGACGTCAAGCAATACTATGAACAAGCCAATGCCGGTTGTACTTTTACCCTTATCGATCCTTACAAATGGAAAGATTAAAATGGCAACACTGTTAGATTACGAACGACTTCAGCGTAAAGTAGCCGATCTTATGGCTGAAAACGCAAAGTTAAAACGTGAAATTATACCTCATAAAAAGGATGAACAACGTTGGGAAAACATCGAATCTCAACCGGACGTTGGAACTTTTTCAGAAGAAAAACGTCTGCGCCGGATCATCAAAGATTGGGAGGAAAGATACGATACTCTGACGGAGATCTTGTATCGCCAAGCGACTGGGGAACCGATCGGCTGGTACGAAGTGAAGAACCAAAAAATAACATTTATTCAACAACTGAAAAAGCTATGGGGTTTGAAATGACACTTATTTCCAAGCGCGAAAAAACACACGGCGTATGGCGCGAACAATCCGCCATGAGCCAGTCCATCAAAGACGTTTTTAAAAGCGGAAAGAACTGGGAAAGGCTCAACGACGGACAACGTGAAGCGCTCGAGATGACGGCCGTCAAGATTGCTCGGATTCTGTTAGGTGATCCTAATTACCGCGACCACTGGGATGATATCGTTGGTTATGGCCAGCTCGGCACCGACAGCAGCGCAGTCAACATGCCAACAATCACGTTGGACTTACAAGAGGCAATGAACCAATGACAATCAATTTACAAGAACACATGGCCAACAAGCGCAAAGAGCAGGAAATTGCGGCTTTTAATGCGATCGGCGTTGCCGTCGATGGCATGCCAGTAGGCGGCGTTTTAAACGTCATGGCGGCGTTTGTACGTACAATCCTCGGCGATATGTCGGGCTCAGAACGCATGGCTTCGGCCATGTTGTTCTACAAAATAATCGCCGGCGACCCGGTGCCTGATGAAAAGGATACAATCCAATGAACTACATTGTCGAAGAAGAATGCGAAAAGATCGTTTGCCCAATGGGCATCGGTTCCGAAGTTGTACACGTTAAAGGTGTTCCAGCAGGTAAGGCTTGCATCGGCCGGCGGTGCGCCGGATGGCGGTGGGAAACCATCGTTGATAGTTGGAATGAAGAAGCGGAAACGTGGGATACCCACTACAGCGATATTTTTGGTTTCTGCGGTATTGTAGGAGAGTGATATGAAACCAGATTATGAAACTTTAAAAGAAATGCTTCAAGAGATGTGGAACCATGCTTGGTGCGATGACGAAGCGGGAACGGTAATTGTTCCGCAAGAAGAATGGATTAAGGCGGGGTTTCAAATACCCGATACTCAATCAATGTTTTCTCAATATTTGGATGCAGTAGAAAGGGCAGAAGATGACTGACAACCCACACTATGTGACGCCTAAAGAAGCCGACATGAAAAAATGTGCTATGAAACCCAATCAATTTTATTGTGCTGGCCCCAAGTGCATGGCTTGGTGCTGGGTTCTTATTAAATACGAAGACGAAAAAGACCCTGAAACAAATTCTTGGAACCCAATTTTTAGTACAACCCACGGCTATTGCGGGATGGTGCGGACATGACTAACCATAACAAAAATATGGGTGAACGGACACATGGTCGTAAAGTTAACCAATACAATAAAGACATCGTAAATTTTATAACCGCTTTGCCTATTGGTGAGTATAAAATTATTGTTCAAGGCGATGATGAACCATTGGTGAAATACGAAGGTTCAATGATTCTGTATAAAAACAATAAATGGATTTGCATTGTAAGGGGGCGGTCATGACTGATTGGCAAACAATAGAAACAGCGCCAAAAATTGATGAAAAAAGAATACTGGTTGTTTGGTTGGGTCATGTCCAAATCGCCAGTTGGAACGCTAAAGTCAGTAAGTGGCAAGAGGATTGTTATGGCGACTTTACTGTTCACGATGACGAAGTAACCCATTGGATGC
>Ga0007867_1000217_pt1 | contig 23394 bp, 51 predicted proteins | sample CryBogCBH25Aug08_FD_71224 | JGI IMG/M metagenome (GOLD analysis project Ga0007867, IMG submission 71224) | Freshwater microbial communities from Crystal Bog, Wisconsin, USA - CBH25Aug08 | ecosystem: Environmental > Aquatic > Freshwater > Lake | place: Crystal Bog, Wisconsin, USA | collected... | reverse complement strand
GCCTGAACTTAAGCTCCGGCGGCACAGCAGCCTCGAACATTTACCGCAATCTCGAAGATAAAGTGTCCTTGTCCTTTTGGATCAAGCTCAGTCAAGGTTCTACGTTCGAGGTGCCACTCGTGACTGCGGATCCGATTACATTCACGCTTAACGGATCCACTGTCACTGGTTACGCTACCGATATCAGCGGCGATCAAGTCAGCGTCGGCAGTGCAGCATTGAGCGCAGGCTGGAACTTTGTATACATTTGCCGCAACCACACAACCGCTCGGTTCGGGATCGGCACCCTCGCAGCCACGGCCTCGGAGCAGGTGGCGTTCAACTCGTTCAAGTCCGGTAATTCTGATGCTGACAACGGGCCTACAGTTACTGCCAGCGCGGGCGCGTCTTTTTGCATTCACGATCTTCGTCTCTGGAACCGCAACAAGTATGCTTACGAGATGGATCGGGTTCGCTACCATAACCCGACTCCAATCACGGCACTCTATCCGCTGGGATCTATCTTCACCTTGGATCGACAAGACCGGCACGGCATCGGCATACTGCCCAGCGGCTGGGCTTACCCAACCCGGATGCCTGCCAGCTACCGGCGGTCAACGCAAGGCTTGGTCGAGCGGTACGATAGCATGGGTGTTTACACAGGCGAAGCACGGTTCAAAGAGACCGGCATCGGCAGTGGTAGACCGCCCGTGTCTGGCTATACACTTGGGCAGCAGTTCGAGACCTTGACTGGTAACGGCACCGTACCTTTCAGCACCTCGATCGGCCAGCTGCCGGGCTGGAATCCGCTCTGGCAAGCAACCAACTACGACGGAAACTATGACGTGCTCGTTGGATACACGCCGAATGGATCGAATGTCTCCAGCGTACCGAGTGGGGTAACGACCCCTTGGCCAAACGACATGGATCAAACAAATCCATTCCGTCAGTTCATTTATCTCAACGGATCGAACTCGAACCTGAAGTATCAGGTGTCCTTAGACGGTGATGCGACGTCTGTCTGGTTCGTGGGCACGCCTGAGGCACACGGACGCTCTGCACAAGAGATTCGCAACTATCCCGGATTCGTAGGTGAATCCGCTTCAGACGCGGCGACGCTATTGGCCGCAGGTGGCGTGGTAGTTTCTTCCTTCTCCGGCACGCACCTCAACGTAACATATAACGGAGGCACAAACACCACCCCGCCACTATACATGTATACCGACAGTCGGATCGTCGGGCGCTACTTCGGAAACGCTGTCTGGACAGGCGCGGGCAACACTACGTTGGCATCAGACAACGCCGTGGATCCGTCACCAATGCCGTCGATCGTAAACGTGGATGTTAACGGTACGTGGCTCAATACACCGGTGCTAGGTAAAGCCGGAGTGCTTGAATTCAACGTCAATGCAGCGACCCTTACGCCCGGGCCTTACCGGCTGACCGTGGATAGCGCGCAGATCGGTCAAGTGGATAAAGACTTCACCGGCTTCAATGTCGTGATCAACGTCAATGACACTCTTATTAACGCGCGCCTCTTGGCCGGGCAGACTGGATACAATTTCAGCGGCGTGGATGTTTTTGAGTTCCACGTAGAATCTGGGGCAACTGGAGCGTTCCTTGTGTCGTTTACATGGACGAACCCGGCACAGGACGTGACCAAAGGCACGAAGCGGCAGCTAGCCATCAACGGGTTTACGCTGCGCCAGATCAAAACTGAGCTTTTCAAGGTGGCCTTGAGCGGTTCGACGGTCACAGTAAACCCGCTGGATATGACCCAATATAGCAGCGGCAGCGTGCCGGGCGGCTGGTATGCCTCAATCGACAGCTTAGGCAATCCCATTGCGTTCGCGCACGAGGCGTCGCTTTACCCGAGCAACGATACGATCACTGCCAACTACCCGCTAGGAGCGACTGTAACCGGACTCACAAATGAGCGCACGGACGATATCATCTACACCGGCTCTGACGTGAACTCGGGCGAGTTCGTAGATGTCCTTGGCCCGGACGGCGGGCGCGATCCGGGTAGCGGTGTCATCCCGACACCACCTCCGCCTTCAACACCTGCCTACATAACTGGATCAACCCTGTTCCAGCTGCCCTGCAATGGCTATTCAAATAACCCGGTTTGCCCGTGCGACGAAACTAACATCGGCACCGGTATGATAAGTGCAACCGTGCCCGGGATTTACAACGTTACCTTACGCATACGCGGTCTGGTAGAATTCTCCAACACTTACACAGATACCGGCACGTTCATTAACACGTACGTCCGAGCTAACGCAGTTCGAGGTGGAGGTGATCCAAATAATGAATACGAGCTGACCATAAATCCGTCAGCACCGTCGCAAGTGTCGTATGTCTTGAACTACGGCCCCGGAACAGGAGTGGCTAACTTACTCGATTACAGTTTCACTGTCCGGGTTGACTTAAGCTCGCCTGCGCCGATAAGTTTGAACGCCAACTCGTTCGACGGTTACGAGGCAAGCAACTATCATAACCTGACTGTCGTGGATGATGATCCAAGCCATCCGATCCAAGTGACGCAGCCCTACCCCGGACAGTTTATGCAGATTGACGTGGTCAGCGCTGCGCGAACAACATAAGCCAGTAGCTATAGCATGTACAACACAGGCACAAACATAGCGTTATCCGTAGCCAGCGGAGGCAGCTCCGTATACAGCTATGTCTGGGATTTCTGGGATGGCACCAGTCAGGCAACTACCTTGCCGGAGACGATCAAGCTCATCAATATCGGCGGGAACCTGCTGAACAATCAGCTGCACTATAGCTGCCAAGCGGTCGGTGTTGACGGATCCATTACCGTTACCAGTGGCACTATCGTCGCAAACAACCCGCCGGTTATCTTGCCGGGTGTTTCCGTGGTCAACAACGACAGTTACTTTCCATACACCGGAACCATTAAGCTATCGGCTTTGGATCTGGAGAATAATGCCATCACGTTTGCATGGTATGAAGGAGCTAATGCGCTCGGCAGCGGCATAACCACATCAGCCGGAACCGCTAGTAGCACATGGGTCGGTAACGGTACCACGGTAACTGTATCTCGTCCGATCTACCAGAATACTTTTGCAGTCAACGTCCCGCTGGAGCGCAACCTAACCTGCTACGTCAAGGATAATGCAGGCGGTACGGTAGCTCTGGATTTCACGATGCGCGGCCAGCCAGCACCGCTGCCGGACACGAGCATCAGCACGGCTATAAAGAGTGTCGCTTTCGACGCTTCAACCCTGCCGATCGCCATTATCGGCAACGGCCAGTTCGTCAGCTTTTCCGTGTTCGCCGCCCCGTTACCGAACAATGTCCTATCCTTCGCTTGGAGATACTCCGGCAGCAACAACTGGACGGTGCCGAGCACTGACAGCGGTGTTTCCGTATTGTTCGACAACGGTGGCGTGCAGAATATCTCGGTCAAGGATATCAGCAGCGAGCTTATCAGTTCCGGTTTGAGCAAAGAGGTAACGGCACAGGTGCGGGTGACTGCGACCAATACCCAGACAGCTTTCACAACCTATGTCGACTTGGAGACAAGCGCCACCTTGGTCGGCAACGGTGCCCCATCCTCGGTGACGATCAACCGCTACCTGAGCACCGGAACCGTTCCGATCAGCGGGAATGGCCCTGTCTCCGCCGGTAGCAAGCTGGTGTTTACCGCTGTCGGCGTTGATCCGAATGACGAGCTACTGACCTACGAATGGAACTTCTCGCTACCGGACGCATCCAACGTGGCGAACGCCTACGGCCCGCAGGTCGTCTACGATACCACAGGCATGACCTCAGGAGTTCCAGTCACCGGTCAGCTCACCGTGGCCAACCGGTTAAATGCCACCCTATCGGCCACTATTCCAGCCGTGCTCATCTCCTAAAATAAGGTGTTGACTGTCGCACAATCTGCTCGTAGTCTTTCCTCATGAGCAAAACAAAACACGTGAATCCGAAGCGTCCAGTAGCGAATTGAAGCAGCCTTGACCGGGCAGTTCCGGCCATAAAGTGCGCCAATTCTGTTCTACATGGACAGAACGAATCATTTTATGGCAAAGCAACACGAAGAGAAAAGTCCGGAAATAAAGGCGCAGGCTGTTTCAGATTACCAATACGGTGAACTGACAACCGCCGATATCGCGGCCAAGTATGGCGTAAGCGCCGCCACGATAACCGTTTGGGCCAAGAACGCCGGAGTGCCGCTGCGTACCCGGGGTCGCTGGAAGCAGACGGTTCCGGATGCCCGGCAGGCTGAGATCATCAAGCTTTGCAAGGTGTATACGTATCAGGCCGTGGCTGATAAGCTGGGCATGCACAAGCAGTCCGTGCATCGGATCGCGAAACGCTGGCAGCTGGAACACGGGGAAGTACCTGTTGTTCCGTTCCAGCCGGGTGACCAGTTCCTCTGGCACCGCAAGAAATTTACGGTCAAAGAAGCAGGTATCGAGAAAGGTACAGTCGTCGATGAACGCGGCAGAGTTTACAAGAATTTTACGTGGGGCACGAGCCGAATTCCAAAGAAGATCGGCGTCGATTCACGCTACGCTACGCTACCAGATGTGGCAACGGTGGCATAAGCCCAGCTTGGCGGAGCTGCCTAAGCACCGCCATCACTGGGTTGAAGACGCCTCGGCTGAGGAGATCAAGCATTGCATCCTTGCCAGCGACTTGATGCCTCGCTTTGTGCGGACTGCGCTCGACATCAACGGACGCACTGTCCATGTCTACGAGGTTGATATTCACCAGTCAGCAGAGGATCGGCTTGCCGAAGTAATCCGCGTCAACAGATCCCCAAACCCGCCATGACTAAAGCCGAGCGACAAGAACAGCGCAAGGCTCGCGCCGACCGCAACCGTAAAAATTATGAGATCAACCGGTGCGGCTGGTCGCGTACCGGCCCCAAGATCGTTGCCGATATCCCGGATCGAGACCATATCAAGGCGCTGCTGCTCGACTATGTTATGCCGTCGCCGTATATCAATATCAAGTTCATGCCGGTTAAACGCCCGTTCCGGCGACTGGTAGCTTCATGGACAGTAGAGCAGGATCAAGCCCTGCAAGCGCTAGTGCATGGCTTTATTACAGCACCCTTGCGCGACAACGGCGGGCCATATCTGTTCGATGACTAAAACCGAATTCACTCATTACGCCCGGGCGCGGCGGGTCAACGACCCGTCGGCGGCAAACATCTTGCCGTATTACGCTCCGTTTCAGGTCGAGTTCGCGCCCAGCGGTCTGAATCCAGACAACGGACTGAAGGCTGATAGCAACCTCGTCGGTGAACTGGTGCGTATGGGTATCACGCCTGTGCCGCTGCGAAGTCTACCTGAGGGCGAATCCGAGTCTGAGATCAAAGACTGTTTGGAGGCAGCCTTAAGCGGTGAAGCGGTACGCAGCGCTACTCATGACGTATTCAGGTTGCTCAAGAAGCACTCACTGGAGCATGCGGGGAATTTTTCGCACTGGGATAAGCGCTGGATGTATGACTTGACCAATGAGCACGCAAAACGGTGCGTCACTGTCGTCAACGTCCGAACCAGCACAAGCAGAGGGTTCAATAGTCAGGTACTGTGTGAATCATTACGGAGTGAAGCCGACTTTTTCGGCTTCCTTTTCAACGAGTTTAAGCTGACACAAGTTACTACCTCCAATGGGATGGACAACTACACTTCAGTTATCCTACATCGTCCCGCCATGTCGATTCACCTGAACATGGAGCTGGTCTGGCCCTACTGGATGTAGTAAGGCTCAACCGCCACGGCCCCGGGCTTGGTGCAGAAGAGATCCCGGTCGGCCTGTTCCTTGAAGAGATAGACGGCGTAGCCTGTTAGGCCGCCGACGTATTTGTAGGCCACAGCATGCAGTGCGCTCGGCAGCACCGGCCAGCCCTGTTCCAGTTGCAGACCATTCACCTTGTTCACCGCCTCCGCCAGCAGCTCCAGATCCGCCGTCTGCGCCGCCCGTGCGGCTAAGGAACAGGCGATGCGTGTGTCGCAAGGGTAGTGGGGATTGATGAGTTGTGGATCGATAGGATACTCCGCCCGCCAGAGGGCCATCCGGCCCTTAAGCCAGTCCCCGGGGCTGCGGAACTCCAGCCGAAGCCGGTTCTCGTAGTGCTCGCTGATCGACCAGACACAGAGGCCGGTGTTTTTGCCGTCGAATAGTGAGGTATCCGGGTCGTCAATGGCCGGGACAATGGCGCAATCCACGATCTGTTTAGGGTTCTCAGACCAAGCGCCGGTGAAGGTTATCCAATTGGGTCGATCGGTGTCGGTTCGCATATTAAAGCCCCCTGCGCGCCCATGCCCGCCACTCGGTTAAGGAGCAGCGGCAGGGGTTGCGAGGCAGCTTTTTAGTATAGACCACGGTGGTGCCCCTCGGCAAGCGTTTTTCAAGGGCTAAAACGGTGCGGCTATGGACGCCCTCAAAGGCCCGGGCGCGGTAGGATCCGGGGTTACGCTGGAGCACGACCACGCGGTCGCCGGGCCGGGGATTGAGCTTGGGATTACGCGACATATCAGCGCAGGCACATGAGCGCCATGCAGGGTGAAGGTTCCGGGTTGATGAGCTTGGCCTGAGCGGCGCGCAGGAAGCCGTGGAGCTTGCGCATGGCCCGGTCTTGCCCGGCCTCGTCAAACTTGCAATACCAGAAGGATTTGATGAGCTGGCCACCTTTGCGGAGCTGGTAGGCGCAGATCTCATGGAAGCCGTTGCCGCGCTTGCCGCGCGCCCGGCGGGGGCGGCCACTATAGGCCAGCCAGATTTCATGTCCGAGGCAGTCAGTTAGTTTAAGCATGGGTCGTGGGGAGGTTGAGGTTGTGGTTTACGTTGGAGGTAGAGATGGCAAAGCACGTAGGCGAAGTAGTCCGGGATGATCTCCACGGTCGCCAAGGCCGCTTCATGCGGACGCAGCAGCTCCTTGGCCCGGCGGGCGAAGTCGATGCTATCACCGCGCGGTTCATTGAGGAGGTTCTCGATCGCCGTCTGCGTCTCCTTCGGGAGGACGGCAAGGATGGAGCCTAGCGTGACAGTTTTCATGGCTTAGACGGGTTTGAACATGAGCCAGTTGGTGACCCGCTGGGACGAACCCCAGCAGAGCGGTGCCTCGGCCCGGATAAAGGTGACGAGCGAAGGCAGGGCCGCGTTATCCTCGCCGGTACCGGCAGCGGTGGCGCTGAACAGGTCATTACAGAGGACGGCCAATAGGAAGCCGCCGACGGGCGCGTGGTTGTCGATATAATCGTAAAGCGCATCCAGCGTTTGCACGGGAATCTCCGAGTAAACCGGATGCTTTCGGGCTGTTTCGTAATTCATCATGGGCGTAGTGTCGCCAACGGCGTGCGGTTTGTCAACATTTAATTAGACCTTCTTCACGTGAGATTCATAAGCCCGTTGAGCATCAGCAGCAGCAGAAGCAGCAGAAGCAGCATAAGCAGCAGAAGCAGCAGAAGCAGCATAAGCAGCATCAGTAGCATAAGCAGCATAAGCAGCATAAGCAGCATAAGCAGCAGAAGCAGCAGAAGCAGCATAAGCAGCAGAAGCAGCATAAGCAGCAGAAGCAGCATAAGCAGCATCAGTAGCATAAGCAGCATAAGCATCAGCATAAGCAGCAGCGTGTCGGTTCGCCTCCGTCGGGTTGGCCAGCCAACGGCGAGCAGCGGCAATGGCCTTGCGAGGTCGCTGATCGTTTGGATGCTTTTCCTCGAAAATGAAAAGGACTTCTTCCGCACAAAAGATGGCGTATTCTACCGCCTGTTCCTTGGTGCAGGTTTTAGCATCAACCAGCTTTTTAAGGGTTGATTTGCGGTCAGGGAGCTGGGAAATGTAATAGGAAGGAGCAGGGTCGATATCTTCAGACTCGACGAGCTTGATATTGGTCAGGCTCGGGAGCCAGCGCCAGTCGCCGCTGATGAGGACGTTGAGGCCTTTCACGTCCTCGACGATCCCAATCCGGACGAGATAGGTGCCCCGATGCCAGTCGTGGGCATATTCCCACTCGACCTTCTTGCCGATCCAGCTCCGTACGGTTGCAACTTTAGGTCTAGTCATAGCTTCATTCGAGACCTGATTTGATCGCTGAATCGAGACCAGCCTTGAGCGCAGCATCTTGCTCTTTACGCAATTTGTCATCGACCCGGCGCATGGCCTTCAAAGCCTTGCACTTGGGCGCTAGGACGTCGATAAGGCTCTCCTGCAGCGCCCAAGCACCTCGCTTGCCGACCGTCTCACAGAGCAGCTCCACCACCTGCGGGCGGTCGAGGTCGGCCTGAAGCAGTGCCAGCGCCTTGTCCAATGGCATAAATCCCTCCGAGCAGAAGGCTACCCGCTCCATGGCCCCGGACTTGCCGGGTACAAGATCGAACTGGTAGGTGTCAATCCGGCCCGGTACGCAATAGCGGTTGATGGAGGCGCAGTAAGGCAAAAACTCATCCGGCTTGCGGAGGATGACTTGAAAATACTCAGCCCCGTATCTGGTGTTGCGGATATGGATGTTGTCGCAGTAATGGATAGTGCTCATAGGGTTAGCGCAGGGCGCGGGCTAGGGCGATGACTTTCTTGTTCTTGGTCGCTTCCTCGGGGAAGTCCATGCTGCTGGAGCAGGAGATGATCAGCTGGTCAGCCTCCTTGATGCCGAACTTCTTCATGCGGCCAAGGATGAACTTGCGGAAGTCCGCCACGCTGGTGAGTTTGCGCCGACGCTGTGGGCTGTTCTCTTTGTTCCGGTAGCGGATGTATACGCCATCGCTGTATACGCCGAGTCCGTATTGGATTCCGGGGATCATAACTGTTTGCCTTTCTTTGGTTTCTTTGGTTTCTTGGGCCATACGACCCGGTTGCGGTGTTCAATGATGCGCCATTCAACCTTGCACTGGTCAAAGCCAGCGAGGATCTTCTTGGCGCGGGTCAGGGAGCCGATGCCTTGAAAGTAAACCTCCCACGGTTCCTTTGAGCACCGGCCTTCGATGCTGTAGGTGTAGCCGCTCATGGGATCTCTCCAAGGAAATGCAGCGCGAGCCGGTACTTGTCCCGCAGGCTGCCGGGTTTCAGGTCTTTGAGGTTATCCCGCAGATCCCGGATCTTGACCAAGGAACTGGCCAAGTCGAGCTTGATGCGGGCCAGATAGACGTCGTAAGGCTCATCCGCCTTATGAGCGAGGATCACGAGGCGGTCGACGATCCACGGCGGAAAGAGTTCACGCAGCCGGGACTCCGGGTACTCCTCGGGATTGTCTTCGAGGACATCATGGAGGAGACCGAGCGGGCGCAGGGAGAGAGGCAGGCTGTCCGCCACGGCGCGCGGATGCACGATATACGGCTCGCCCGAGTATTTCCGCAGGATGTTGCGGTGGGCGTGCTCGGCGACCTTGAGGGCGTCGGCAATCAGCTTGGCGATGTCGTCCGCGAACTTCTCCGCGTCCGGGCCACCGACAAAGATGTATTCAGGTAACGGGGCTGGATTCATAAAATAGTTTCATAAAATAGTTTCAATAACGAGACCGAAGGTAGCCCCCAGCGGGGAGGAAGTCAACAACAAAAAACAAGAAAGTGAACGGTGCCTGCTTACCGAGTTATGAACCGGACAAATGCAAAAACCGGCGGAGTGACCTCGGAATCTCAGCCCAGCTAGGCTCGCGCTGCCGTTCCAGCGTTTTTGACTGTCACTCGCTTTTGCTACAACTGCAACCCAGAGTGCGAAACGAAACACACTCAACGAGGGAGACGGTATCACAGACCCCGGTAATCTGTCAAGGTATTATTTTACCCTAATCAAAAGAGAGCCACTCTACGAGGATATGCTGGGGCGGCTGCTCATAGCGCTTGGAATACCGCTGGAGGAAGCAGAACGGGCACTGGTACGACCAAGAGTGCCGTTTACCCGTCCGGTTCCAGCCGTGAAAGCCAAAGAGGCATTTAAGGTAGCGGATCATACGACCGGCAGGAGCTTGAGCCAGTCCTTGACCATGGCTACGGTCGGCTTTGTGTTGTAGAGGGCATGGAGATTGTTCGACTGGGTACCCCGCATGAGGGCCAGACCCTTGCCAAGGCGGCAGAATTCGACCCAGACGACACAGTAGCCAGTGGAATTGCACCCGGCCATGACACAGGGCGTCTGCAGCTCCCAGTTCCACTCCGGCAGGCTCATCAGCTCGGTATTGAACCGCTCCAGTTGCTGAAGGAAGTCAGGATCAAGGGCATTGCAATGGAAGGTAGGTTTGGGCACGCTCGGTGACTTGGTGTCGACAACGGTACCTTGGGACACGAGCTTGATTTGCAGCTGGGTTGTCCAGACAGCGTGCGCTTTTCCACACTTGAGACAGTTACCGGTAGGCAGTCCCTTGCGATCCTGTGGCCAGAGATGCTCAGATGAGTAAGGCATAATCTCCCAGTTCTCGACACAGATGGGCTTATTCGCGACAAGGGCCTCCACGCTCTCATAGTGCTTACCGGAAGGCTTGAGGCCATCCTCGGTCTTCTCCGGCTTCTCATCCACGTCCTTGCCACAGTTACAGCACCGGGTCGGCATGGTATAGTCCCCGTCCGCAGCCAAGGTGAAGGAGCGGTCGAACCAAGTGCCCTCTTTGCTCTGACAGTGCGGGCAGGCCCATTCACTCTCCTCCAGAGTCTCCACTGGATATACGGTCTCGACCGGCACTGACCAGACCAGCTGAGGATTGTTGATACTATCAGGACGCATGACCGTGTTCACCCGCTCCCAAGCCTCGGTACTGGACTTAGCCAATAGCTTCAGATGCCTGTGCCTCAGCCCGGTGAAATCCGAGTAGACAAAGCAATAGACCTGATGCGCTACACGACGGAGATCCAAGCCAGCATGCTTACGGCAGAGGTAGCCGGTAGGGCAAAGACGCTCACCCGCCGTCAGCCGGGGCAGTTCAGCGCCACAATGGGAGCAGCACAGCTCAACCTCCCGGACATCGATATCTGAGGACGACAATATCACCGGGCTATCCGCACCCGTATCCAGCGCAGCGATCCCGGAGAGGGTGAATTTGATATCACGATGTAGCTGGATATTGCGACTATTAGGGCTGCTCGACCGTAACTCCATTTCCAGCGCAAGCAATCTGTCGCGGGCCAGCTTCAGCTTCTGCTCACTGCAGACTAGAGCCGCCTCGTTGACGCCAAGGCCAGCGTTATAGGCCAGCTGGGCGAGATCCATGAGGTGGCCCTTATGACATGCGACTTGGTTGGTGATGAGGGAGACAAGGGGTTCGGGCACAGGCTTGGCAGGATTGGACATAGGCACAGGATTTAATATTTACGAACTTTTATTGTTGACTTTTCCGCCGAAATGTTCACACTCAGGCACAAGAACAGAAACGGTAGACGAAATTGTCATCTTGATGCTACGTAGTAGCATCACATTTGTAAACAGTCAAGCAAAAGTTGTCCAGCGGCCCGTAGGCCAAGCGGACGGGAGTGCTCGAAGCGGCTGCCCGATCGTCGTCGTTCCAGTTCTACTATAAACAATGAAGACTAAACCAGAATCCAAGCGCGGCGTATACGCTTACCCAATCAACACCCACCACGGCTCATTCGCCATCCGCCAGTGGGACGCGGACAAAGGCAAGTTCCGGTACTGGAGCACGGATTACTCCAAAGAGCGCGGCCACGTGCTCATCTGGTCATATTCCAGCGACCGAGCATGGACTATGACCGGTCTCCTGAGCGCCATGTTCACAGCGCAGCAGATCGCGGAGAACACTCAAGACAACGAGCTGGCCCATGCCATCGAGGTCGTGCGCTTGGATGAACCGGTCATCTGGAGCACCCATTACACGAACCGGCCCCTGCTGCTGGGTATCTTCCCGCCGGGCACGGGCGCGGCCAAGGCCTACAACAAGCAGATCATCGCCGACATCAAGCGCTACCTCGCTGGTAAGCCCGCCAAGAAGCATGTCCAGAAACGAGTCAAAACCAAAACTAACTGAACCTATGCCAAAAATCACCATTGAAGTGCCCGAGGGGCACGTTGTCCAAGTCGTCCCACTCCACGGTCAGAATAAGCCGGTTACACAGCTCCTGACCAAGTTCTCGGCCAGCGCCATGCTCGCTACCTCGTTCAAGCCGGACGTGAAGGTCGTGGATGTCTTTGTATCCTACACCGATCAAGATGGCGGTGATGATCGGTACATGGCCGACGAGTATGGCACCATCCCGGGAACCAAGCTTACTGACCAGAAGGGCGTGCTCGTCGTCTTCCCCAAGGGCGAGGAAAGACCGTTCTACCGGGCGGATCCGTCCACGGCGGTCTATATCAAGGAGGGGAACTCCAAAACCATGGTCGCATGGTTCAATGACCGGTTGATGCCGGACAAGGGCGGCCCCGGGCCGAACTCGGCGGAACAGATCCGGGACTACCTCTGTAATGAAGGGCACGAGGTCACGCTGGCACCTCACAAAATGTTTGCGGAATTGGTTTAATAAAAAGTGTTGACAATCCAGTAAGACCTGCCACACTCATCGCATATGCCACGATCTGCATCCAGTCCTACCCGCCGCCAGCGAGCCGCCAAGCTCGCCCGGCTGCTCGCGGACGGGCCGCTGCTGTCGCCTGAGTTCGCCCCCGGCCCAAAGACTCCAGAGGGCACCAACGACTATTACTTGGGGTGTGTCCGGCGCTGGCTGGACTCTTGGATCATCCCGGAAGTGATCCGGCTGGTGCCGGAGCTGGCCAAACCCAAACCTGAACCTGAAAGCAAATGAACCAGATCATCGAAACCATCTGTAAGGACAATGCCATCTTTGTCTTCGCCCTTATCCTCGTCTTTATCGCCGCACTCTGCGCCCTGAGCGGCGGGTTTGGCCTAATTCAATACATCCTGCGCGCCTTCAATATCGCCAAGCACGGCTGGCCCCCGGCCCATCTGGACGCGGACGGGGACTTCAAGAGCGAGGACGCTGATGACGATGACGAGGACTGATTTATGGACGACTTCAGCGACGCAAAGCACCCGCACTACGACCGCAATATGCCGGGCAAGGCTGCCCGGGCAGCGCTCACCGATATCAACAAACTGTATACGAATGAAAAATCCAAAGCAACCAAACCCTGACGCCTGCTCCGCCTGCGGCGGCAAGGGCTGGATCAAACGCCCGCAACTCTCCGTGTTCATCCCGCACCAGCTGCGGACGGTCAAGCGCGTCTGCTGGCTCTGCGGTGGGCACGGCTCCTCCAAAGAAGCCGCGAAGCTGCCGGTGACCGCGTGGCGACCGAACAACGTCTGCCGCACCCCGGCCAAGCCGACCGACGGGCCGGTATACAAGAATACCTTTGAACCATGGAAGTCCATGCCCCCGTGGCCGGAGCAGCCGGAGATCCAGACGGTCACGATGAACGGCACCCATTTCACCCGCCGTCCGGGCGAGCCGGTCGTGGCGGAGCGCTTTCAGGCACTGCCCGAGCAGTCCGTAGTCAAGCTCGGCAACGAGGTCATGGCGGGCGAGGCCATGGCCGGATCCTACACGTTCGGTCAGCTCTCCGTCGGGGATAAGTTTGCGCGCGTAGCGACAGACTCCTACACGCCCTACGAGAAGGTGGCACACCACGAGAAAAGCGGTGAGGCCCTCTGGCGAGCCAGCGCCGGGCGCAAGCTCAAGCTAAATGAGATGATCTTCAAGTTAGACCACTCGACGCCTGTATACAACGTGGTTCACAAGCAGCCTGACGAGGAGCAGATCGAGTCCATCACCCGGTCGATCTACGTCATTGGCAACACGCTCAAGGGCGAGGCCTTCCCAGTCTGCGGCGATCCCGGCATGAAGCATAGCAAGCTCATCGAGGGCTATGTCGATTTCAAACCGGCATGGGCCGGGGTGGCTACGTTCTGGCCGGGCGGTTGCATCACGGTGGGCGAGTGCGTCAACGATCTCGACCTGAAGCCCGGGCCTTTAGATCGCGATATCCTGCGCCGGTTCTACCGGCCTGAGCTGCTCGAAGAGCGCAAGGCAGAGGTGGCCGCAACCGAGTTCAGCAGTCTCGGCCCGAAGGCACCGTGGAACAAGGGCCGTAAGCAGCTCAAGACCATCGCCAAGTTCGAGCAGGACTCCGCCAAGGCCAACTACGTTGTCGGCCCCCGCAAACGCAAGAAGAAATGATTTATGTCTGAAGAATACAAGAGCACACCGCTGAAGGTATCCGTCCATCGGCCCGGCCACGACCCAGTCTACGGCGATGGCGTAACCCATATCGAGATCACGGACGAGGGCGCGGGCGCGTTCATCACCATGACCCAGCCCACCGGGGACACGCCCAACGAGTTCCGGTTCGACATCGAGGAGCTGGAGGCGGTCACCAAGGCTGCCCGCAATCTGATAAACAATCAACCCAAGGTCAACGCATCGTGAAGACAACTGTTGTATACACCCTCGAATCGACCGGCGAGAACCTGTTCACTCAGACCGCTGTTGATGAGCAGGTGATCGTGCCCCGGATCGGCGAGTCAGTGCTCATCATGAGCGAAGCAGCAAGCCGACGACAGATGGGGAACTACCACGTTGCGGACGTCAGGCACGAGCTGGCCGTCGGCTCCAAGCTCATCAGCGTGTTGGTCTACTGACTATGATCGAGCGCTGCCCCAAAGCCAAGTACCATAAGTTCTTCATGGGCGTCTGCGAGAACTGCGGACTGTCCAAGCTGGCTTATAACCGGGAACTTAAAGAATCTCGCCTTGTCGACCTGCGCGCCAGTCGCGCCCGGCGGAAGGCGACCAAAACAACATGAGCGATGCCAACAAAGTCCGGTGCGCAACCTGTCAGTTCTGGCAACCCAGCCCGACCACGGTCAAGGGCTGCCTGCCGGAGCGGATCTGCGGCCTGAGCCGCAACATGGGATCGTCCGGCATGTACGGACAGGACGGGCGCGCGGTCATCACAACAGCAACTTTCGGCTGCATAAACCATAAACCAAAAACATCATGAGCAGGAAAATCAAGAAAGAAATGATCCCCAAGGGCTGGTACGTTCTCCAGCCAAGAGTGAAGGTGCAAAAGGGCGATATGTTCTTATCACCCTTAATAGGCTGGACGCCCTCCCAAAACTATCCGGGATCTCAAGCTCCCGATTACGTCTATATCCGGCGCAAGCCGAAGGCACCGCGCAAGTCACCGCGCAAGTCCGCGAAGCGAAAGGCGCGCAAGTGAATCTATCCCTCTACATCAATCCAGAGGGGCATACGTTCATCAAGTTGAACGGCGAGCTGCTCCTGTCCTACAAGGCCCTATGCCAGATGCTCAGTGAAGCGCCCGGCTCCATGATCTCGATCGCCAATGATCAGGGCGAGGTCAAGATCAGGTGCATCAATACGGACAACAAGCTCGGCTGGATTTTCAACTATCGCGGCGAGAACCGGTATCTCTCGAAGGAGAGCTTTGCCAGTGTACCCGTGCTGGCAGAGGATATTCTGTCACCAGTCATCTGACTAAATTAAATGTTGACACGTCCAGTATTCCGTATACACTCGCGTTACATGATGCTCTATGAAGACTGAAACTAAGAAGTTTTTCCAGCCCGTCCATAGCCCGCCCAAGCCGGAAGAGGTCTGGTTCTATGCCAAGTGCAATCGCATGATGCCCTTCTTGGGCCTGCCGCCGCTGGGCACTTGCACCTGCCCGTCGCCCGACCCGTGCCAGCCCAACAAGCCCAAGGCCAAGCCCGCGCCCAAGCGCCGCAAATGATTTATGAACCTGCTCGCTGACATCTCATCCGAGGATCTACGTTCCTGTGCGAACACCATCGCTTGCGCCATCATTATCGGGTGCTGCATCCTTGGATTGGCTTATGCCCTCCTCCAGAAACACAAATGATTTATGGAAACCATCGAACCTACCTTAACTGAACGGGAGGAGTTCCTCTCGGACATCATCATCACCGCTGTCGAGGGCGGCATCGGCTACTGGAGCGTCTGCCGCAACTACAAGCATGAGCCGCGCCCGGCCTCGGTCGAAGTGCGCGAGACGGAGACGGAGTCCGGCACCAGCGCATGGGTCAAGGTGAACACCGCCGTCGTTGACCGGGCCATTCAGAAGATCATCAACAGCGGGGACGGCAAGGCCATCGACATCCACGCTGTATACGTCAAGCAGATCGCTGCCGCGTATGCCACGAACGACGGCGGGGACATCGACGCGGGTCTGGCCGACATCATCGTTCAGGTCGCCGTCTTGGGAAAGGTGATCTATGGCTAAGAATCCGAACATCCCGAGGGGCTACCGCCTGCTCGAAAAAGGCGACCCGGTGAAGCGCGGCGATCTGTATTATTACGCGTCCGCGCCAACGCCTGATCTCAGTCAATGGTCGCCCTCGACCAACTGGCAATCGGGAGTGATGCAAGGCGAGCAATCCAGCAACTGTGTATACATCCGCAAGGTCAGGCGCAAGGCCAAGGCCAAACCCAAGGCGAAGCTCCCGGCCCCGGACTACCGGTACAAGCTGCGCACGTTCCTTGACAACAAGCGGGTGTTCTCCCACTCATTCACGGAAGAGCAGGCCAAGGCCTTCAAGAACGAGGCACTGCGGTTCATCCGGGAACTCGAATCCAATTTCAAGATCTAATCTTATGGCTAAACTTAAATTACCGAAAGGCTACCGGCTCCTGAAGCCGGGCGAGCGGGTCAAGCGCGGGGATCGCTACAGCTCTTGTGGCGGCTCAAGCATTGAGCACTGGGAGCTGTCGCGCAACTGGCAATACAACGGCGGACACCAGAGTCTAGGATACCACTACATCCGGCAGAAGGAGACGCGGCGTAAGCAGGATCGCATCTTTGCCCTGCGCTGCTTCGTCGACGGGAAGCGCAAGTCCACTCACAAGCTAACCCCGACGGAGGCGTCGATCATCAAGGCCACTGCCCAGCACCTCATCAAGTATCTGAACGAAACCTACGGCGTATAATTTATGGCAACAAAGCTTAAGTCAAAGATCACAATCCCCAAGGGCTGGTACCGCCTAGCGACGGACGAACTTGTCCAAGTCGGCGATAAGTTTTACTGGTTCGGCGCATGGGTAGAAGCACGGAACTGGCGTTATAAGCGTGCGCAAGCTCCGGGCTACCTCTATATCCGGCGCAAGTCGCCGAAGCCAAAGAAGGTGAAGCAGGTGAAGATCAAGGAAGTCTGCACCCTCCAGCTGTTCATCGACGACAAGCGATATCCACTGCACACCTTGTCGCTGGAACGGGCAAGGGCGTTCCGGGCGGCGGCCAAGCAGCTGGCCGTGGACTTGACCCGCACCTACGAACTCGATCTCGAAGGACTCTGACATGAAACTATTCCAGAACATCTTCGGCAAGCGGCCCGCCGCTGTCGACCATCTCGCCGACGCGCTGGCCGCCAAGGAGAGCTTGCCCTTCCAGAGTGATGGCACGCCCGTCAACGAAGATCCGGAGATTCAACCAGAACCGTTGAATCCGACAGAATCAACCGAACCGGTTAACCGCCCGGGTCTGACCGAGCTGCCTGTCCTCAAAGGCACCCCGGCGCAGGTCAAATGGGCGCAGCAGATCCGGCAGGCAGCCCTTGCGTTAGCGTGGCCGCCGGAAACTTGGAGCAAGCTCTCGGCCATCAATGACGCCACTTGGTGGATCGCCAACAAGTCGATCCCGCGCACGATGAAGTTCAAGGATCCACTGCCCAAGCAGACCATCTACGGCACCGGCCAGATGGAGCTTACCAGCAAGGCCAAGACGGTGGCCGCTGTCGCCGCCGAGATCCGGGGCGAGCAGCCTACCCCGGTCTTGACCACCCAGAAGCGGCTGAACGAGGCCACTGCATGGGCCGCCCGCATGGCCAACAACCCTGACCTCGCCAACCTCGCCATCCTTGCCCTGCTCACCCGGCTCTACAGCGAACCGGCCATGCGCCTGCCGCTGAACCGCCGGGTCGAGACCGCGCTCAAGGAGGCGGACAAGCTGGCCACCCGCACGGAAGCAGCGGACATCGCCAAGGTGCGCGAACTCTTAAAGAAATAACATGAACATCACCTTGACACCCAGCGAACCGGAACGGATTCTTAAACTTGTAGATCAGAATGGTGGCGAGGCACAGCTTGCCGTCAGCGGTAACAAGCTGACCATCTTCGGTAGCCGCATGGGTTACCTCGGGCCAGTGCTCATGGACTATACCGAGTTCGAGAACGAAGCGGAGGCCATCGCCGACGCTTGGACGGCCCTGCGCCAGCTTGGAGTAAAGGTGGATCCACAGGTATCGCGTCCCCGGATCACAAAGTTTAGTGTGAAATAATGTTGACAACCAGTCAGCCCTTTGCTACCAATAGGCCAATGATGAAAACTGAAGACAAACTGCTTGAGGCGGACAAGCAAGCCGCCCAAGACATTCTCCTGCTCCTGAACGCCAACTGCAACACGCGCCAGTGGCAGGGGCTGATTGCGATCATCGCCAAGCGCCGGTGCGCCGGTCTGCACGAGGCGGAAGAGATTGTATACAACGAGCACCTACCGAGCTTTAAGAAGGACGTGCCAAGGATGACCGAGGACTTGGTCTACGACGATGCGATCGAGGACTGCTCGAAGAGCCTGCATAAGCGCATCGGCGAGATCTCACACGCGGCGGCCACCTGCCCGGGCAACCCGCAGTCCAACCGCGACCGGGAGCTGGCTATCATCGCCTGCATCCATCGCTATTCATGGCCATTGATCCTGATCTTTACGTGCGCCTGTCTGTTCATCTTCACGGTCGCCTTGCTCGAACACTGGAGCTTTAAAGCCTTATTGGTATTTCTAGCTTTCACGATCAGCGGCATTATTGCCTACGCTCAAGGCATCCACGCGGTCTGGCACTGCCAGAAGAAAGGCATTAAATGAAGACTGTTAAATGCCCGCTATGTGATCAGCTACGTGTGGATTGCCACTTGGAAACTCACCTGTGGGCTGTCCACAACACGACCGCCCGGCACGTCTTGGACATCGAGTTGAAGGCCATGAGCAAGTCGGCCAAGATCGCCCACAATAACTGCGACGGAACCTGCTCACTTCCCTGTCAGGGTGCGGACGCGATCCGCAAGGCCCGGCGCAAGCTACGGAGGGCACAGTGATCACCGTACGCGCAGCATCCCCCAAGCAGAAGACAGCGTGGCTCGGCAAGATCGACGGCTGGCGCTGGCGGCAGGGCACACCCCTGCGGTTCGGCAATCCCATCCCGGGCGAGAAGATCGTTAAGCGGGGCTGGCACAAGGGCAAATCGGTGCGGGCGGAGCTGCCCCGCTATCTCAGCTCGCTGGATGCCCTGCGCCCGCTCATCCTCGAACTCAAGGTCGAGCAGATGCGCATCTTTGCCCGGTACCTGAAAATCGTGTGCTCCGACGAGCCGGATTTTGAAGGCTTCTGGCCGGAGACCCTGACGCGCGCCTACCTCAACATCGAAAACGTGGCGAACGCTGTGCTGGTCGCCCACGGAAAGTACAAACCATGAGCAACGAAGCAAAACCCTGTAGTGATAACGCCCTCGCTTGGCTGGCCGAGTGGCAGGCGCGCACCGGCTCTGACACCGACCTATCCAACAAGGACTGGTTCTCGCTCAAGGGCGTGGTCGGCCTCATCGAGCAGGAAGCTCGGCTGGCCGGGGCCAGACAGGGCGCGCTGATGGCCGCCAAGCATATCGGCAAGGAGTGGGAGGCACCGATACACGGCAAGCCCGGGCCGATCGAAGGCTCCATCCGGGATCTAGCCGCCGGAATGACTTTGACCAGCATCGCAAAGGAAGCATGAGCAAGCCAACACCATTGACGGACGCCCTACTCAGTAAACACGTCGCCTACCCGACCGCGAAAGAGTACGGCGAGATGCTTGACCACGCCCGGGCATTGGAGGTTAAGCTGGCCGCCGCCGAGCAGAAACTGCTGGAAGTTCAGCAGACCGTTAAGCTGAACCAGCAGTGGTGGGACAAGTTCAAGGAGAAGACCAAGGAGCTGGTCGACGCCCTGCAGGCCAACCAAGTGTTCCACACGCCCATCGCCCTCCGGCGGCGGGGCGGCCAGTGGGACGAGTATGAGCTGGACGCGATCCAGCGGACGAAAGATGTTCTAGGAGCTGACACATGACACCGGACGAACAACTGGCAAAAGAGATTCGGAACGAAACGACGATGAAAACTGCGGAAGATTTAGCAATGAAACTTGGCTTCCATCCAGCCAGTTCGCGGATGCCGTTTAGTGAGGTTTGTCTAAGAATAGACGAAGCTATTCGGAAAACCAAACAAGACGCCCTGAAAGAAGCGGCGGAAGTGGCTGGTGCCGCCGACAACGGAAACATGATTGACATTGGTTGCCAGAAAGCCAAACGCGCCATCCTCTTTTACGCCGAGAAGGTGGAGAAAGGCGAAGCATGAAGATTGCAGCACTCATCGAAAAACTGAAGCATATCCAGAAGGAGGAGGGTAACATCGAAGTCACCTGCACCCATTCGCTGATCACGGCCAAGCCGGAGGACATCTTTGAGACCACGGTCGAGAACCTTGAGGTGCATATGCACCCCACCATCGGAAAGTGTGTGCGCGTATGGCTGTGAACGAGACATTCGACGTCACCGGCCATGCCTTTGTGCCAAACCGGTTCAGGATCAGAGTCCAAGCCAAAGACGCGGACGCCGCGATGCGCAAGGCCAACCGGCTGATGAAGCAAAGTATGCGCAGCGGCGAGATCATTACCGGCACCGAGGACGAGGGCGCGGCCTTCGGATTCGACGCACTGGACGCTACCCCTGTAAAAGAGAATTGAACTATGGCTGTGAATGACAACCTACCTGAAGAGTACCGGCACCTCGACGGCACGCCGCTGCAGCGGGCTGACGAGTTTCGTTGGACGCGAATCGGTTCACCCTTTGAGCTTAAATCGTTCTATGAATCTCGACTGCCAGCCATACGCGATGCTGCCAAACAATGCGGCTATGCGATAGCGGTTCATGGCTCATTGCAGCGCGACTTCGACCTGATTGCCGTTCCGTGGAAAACTGAACATTCTGACGCGCAGTATCTCTGCAAGGCTATTCACATGGCAGCTTGCGGCGCAGTTCAAGAAGCCTATCAGATTTGCACCGACAAGCCTTGTGGCAGGTTGACCACGATGTTCCCGATCTGCTGGATTGAATATCCAGACGCACCAAAGAACGGCACGGGACACGTAGACCTTTCAATCGTTCAAGACCTAGCCGCCCTCAGCAGCAAAGCTGACGAGTGTGACGCCTATTTTGAAACACTGCAGGCAATCTGCGAAAAGATTGGTTACACGGAAGAGGTTGCCAGAGCCGGAGAACCGTTCGTAGGTAAAAAGGTTTCTGATGGAATCGCATTGCTATTCAACCAGCGTACGGTTAACTACAAGCTGCTAGAACAGTTCCGCCGACAGGTCAAGATCATGCTCAGCTGCGCGGACGGGGACATGGGCATCATTCTGGACGTGCTCTGCCGCAAGCTGAACGAGCTGGAGATCCTGCAAGCGGCCAACCAGCGCGCCAACGCCCTGATCGGCGCACAGGCGGAAGAGAACGACCGTACCTGCTTGGCGCTGCGCAAACAGGTTGAGGTGCTGGATTGGTTGGAGGAGGTAAAGCCATTGATCTTATCACCGATTCCAGAAACCAATCCGCTGCATAGTCTCGGTCTACCTGACTGGACTATCGAAATGCGCGATAAAAAGCGGTATAACGGAAAAACCCTTATCGAAGCCGCCACCGCTGCCATACAAGCTCAAGTATGAGCGATAAACTAGAAGAGCTACTCATCAAGCCGATCGACACGGAGAAGAGCCGGGTCGTCGGTCGACTGATCACGAGCAGCTGGTCGGACGAGAACGGCTTGCATTACAACCGCACGTTCAAGTTCTTAAAGCGCAAGAGCGGCCACTACAATTTTGTATACGAGGACGCTACCATGATCGGTGCCGATCAGGTCTGGGAGAACATCGTCAACATCGACGAGTGTGCTGACGGGATCTACGAGATCATCACTTGCAACGTCACGAAAGACTGGGAGAGCGGCTGTGTCGACTCGTACGATTACAAGCTGGTGCCCTATCAAGAACCTTTAACCAATCCAAAGAAATGAAAACGTATACAGACGACGAACTGCGTCACCTAGTCATCCATATCACCAACAAGATGCTGCCGGGCGAGTATGCCGTCGCGATAGCTCATGTACTGGAGGTGTCGCCGTGATGTGGTCAGCCACCCGGGAGCTGTCGCCGACCGAGATGTGCGTGGTCACGGTTGTCGCCTGCATATTTCTGATCGTATTGCTGTTCTTACCCGGTAAGAAATGAATATCACGATCCATCTACCTGAGGTTTTAGTCCTGAGCTTTCTCTGGGGCTGCGTGGCGGTATCCGTGCTCGGCCTGATCATGCTGCTGGCGGCATGGGGCAAGCGGGTGCTGGAGCAGCGCCATGGTTACTGGCTGCTCGTCCTGCACCTGAGCCTGCGTCAGAACGCGGCCAAGGAGTGGACGTGGGGGATGTTCAGCAGGCTCGTGCGCGAGCTGCGCGAGGAGAATCCGAAGTTGCTCCAAGAGCTTAAGGAACTGTTCAACGAAGAAGTGAAATGAAAATCGTATACACACAGGACGGCGACCATATCTGCGCCCACCTGACCGACTTCACCAACTTGCAGGCCAGCCCGGCAGGGTTCGGGGCGACCGAGGAAGAGGCGCTCGGCAACCTTGTCGTGGATCTCATGCGCCATACCCTGACCAAGGCGGCCAACCTGCGGATGGACGTGCCGACCGCCATCCGGCGCAAGAACGAGAGCAATTTCGATTACGTCAACCGGCAGCTGGACACATACAAGCAGGTGCTCCTGACCTACCGCAACCAGTTGATCCCGACCATGGAGGTGGAGACATGAGCCAGCCGCCGGTCAACTGGGCCGCGCTCCCGAAGCAGACCATCCTCGCGGAGTTCGACAACAACGATTACAGCACCCGCAAGGCCGGGGATTGCTGGCGCTGTTGCATCGCCGCCGTGCTCGGGTTGCCCGCCGCCGAGGTGCCGCACTTCCTGCAGGAGTCCTACGACTCGATCAAGCACGATCATAAGGGGTGCGATGAGCTGACACAGGAGTGGCTGGCCGCCCGGGGTTACAGTCTGGCCCGGATCCACGGACACCTGAGTTTCGATTACGCTTGGAAGCTGCGGCAACCGCCGGTGATCAAGTGCGGGCCATCTCCGCGCAGCCGAAAAATGCACCAGCACCATGCGGTTGTATACGTCAACGACGAAATGGTCTACGACCCGCACCCGGACAACACCGGCCTGACGGCCATCAGCGACCAGTACCTGATCATCAAGCTATGACTGTTTTATACTCCAAAAGAGATGACCTAGTGATCGCCCATTTTGATGATTTCGCAGGCTTACCGACCAGTCCTGCCGGATTCGGCAGCACCGAACAGA
>Ga0007867_1000210_pt1 | contig 23734 bp, 17 predicted proteins | sample CryBogCBH25Aug08_FD_71224 | JGI IMG/M metagenome (GOLD analysis project Ga0007867, IMG submission 71224) | Freshwater microbial communities from Crystal Bog, Wisconsin, USA - CBH25Aug08 | ecosystem: Environmental > Aquatic > Freshwater > Lake | place: Crystal Bog, Wisconsin, USA | collected... | reverse complement strand
TTGGATGGAGTTATACCTACCACGCTATCTAAAAATATTAGTAATAATACTAAAGCTTTACCTGTTCGTATTATTGATGCCTTAGATTTAAAAAGCAAAAAAACCGACGAAATAAAAACAGGTAAATATAGTAGCGTTTATATTGAGTTACCAGAAAGTACAAGAACTGTAATTGATAACTTACTACATGATAATTTAAAATATTTCTTTGATGATCTTTTTAATAAAAATGGTGGCGTTGACGACATTTATAAAACTTTACATAATATATACGAGCTTATTGGAAGTGGTAAGTTTGGTGGTAAAAAAGAAGAAGATTCTTGGTGGAAAAAGATATTACCATTTTTACCAGAAATAGCAGCAGTATTAGCAGGTCTTGCAGCGGGCCTTGGAGAAATAGCGTTAGATATAGCTGCAGCTGTGCTCGGATTTAAAGCTTTAAAAGCATTATTTAAACCATTAGTAGAAGGAGAAGGTGATGTAACTAAAAATACGCCTGAAACAGACGCCGAGCGCACCGCAAAACGCGCTAAAGAAGAAGAAAAAAGATTAGAGACAGAAAAAAAATTACAAGACGCTGAAAAACAACTTCGTGATCAAGAAATTGCTGATAAGGAAGCCGACATAAAAAGATTAGAAGATTTAATTAAGAAAAAAGAAAATAGCGCTAAAGAGTTAGATAATATTGAAGAGGAATTGCGTACTAATCGTACGGACCTGGAAGCAGATTTAGAAGAACATTTAAAAGAGATTGATAAAATAGACAAACAAATTGAAAGTATACGCGCTGAATCTATTCTCTCTGGTAATGAAAATACTGACAACGAAATAAAACTTTTAGAACGTAGACGTACTGCATTTGAAGAAGAATCCAAACTCATGAAAGATGGTATCGAGGATGTTAATAAAAACATTAAAGCAATTACCGACGATCGTGAATTAGCTGTAAAACAACTCGAAGAGCTCAAAAAAACTACACCAGCTCCGGAACCTGAACCAGCTCCTGAACCTAAACTAGCCCCTGAACCCACCGGTGAAGTAAAATTACCTACTGAAGGATCAATTGTAGATGGTAAGTATTTACCCTCAGGTAAAGCAGTTGGTGCTGTTGAAAATACAGGTACAAAATCAGTCTTAAAAGGCGCGTTGGGTAAAGTTACTGGCACCGCACTCGGTGAGTGGGGACCATTGGGAATATATGGTGGAGCGATAATTAACCCCACATCATTTGGACCTGAAATTGGTGTAAATAAACAAGAAGACGAAGAGCGTATAAAAAACGCTAGATTTTCAAAAAATTTAGAAGATTTGCACTATCAAAATTTAATAAAAGATCCTACTAATATTGTTCTCGGTAATAAAAATTTAACAGAAATAGTACAAGGAGTTGCCTCTGATATCAAATATCTTTTTAACGCTATAACAGGTAGAGATCAAGACAAAGAAAAATCAATTTATTCAGATAAAGAAATAAAAGAAGCAACAGAAAAAACAGAAAAAGAAATGGATCCAAATTATAAAATTAATGAAGAGAAAAAAACGATGTACGAATTGGGTCAATATATCAAAGGAGTTACAGCAGCAAACATACAACCTGTTGATAACAATCAAGCTGCTTTAGACGAAATTAAACAAGGTGCACAAGACAGAGCCAATTTAGCTCAGCAAGGAGACATACTTCAAGCGCAACTAGATCAACTTAAACAGTCTTTTGATTTAAGTAAGCGTCAATTCGAGCTTCAATATGATGCTGGTAAAAAACAAGACGATTTGATTAAAGCTTTTAGAGACTTTAAGGCTGGTAATTCTGTTAATATTGTTAGTTCATCAAGTACATCAATTAATAGTCAACAATCAACAACCCCGGCAACAAGAAGTGCATTTAGTAATAGGAGTTACGGACAATAAAAGTACTGCTAACATTTTGTACGTGTATTAAATATTAATATGGCATCGCAATACCTTTGGGGCTTTAATAGTTCAGCAACTACCGGTGGAATATCACCAGATGTTATTGCTTTACCAATACCTACACCAACGAGTGAGTTAGCTAGTAATTTTACAGCACCCGGTAAGCCACGCAAAACAAATTCAATCAACGTAGTACGTGATTTTTATTGGACGTATTCACCCGCTGGTGATATAGCTCGAGCTGAAACACCGAGAATTATTCTCACCGAGCGTAAGTTGAGAACTAATGCTTTAGTAGCTCAGTTAAAATACTCTCTTGGTCAGGCCCGTAGCGGTGTAGCACAAACTATTCAAAATATAAAAGAAATTACACAAAATACTAAATTAGCTGAGTTTATAAGTGACCTAGTAAGTAGTGCAGAAAATGCAGTAACAAATCCCACAGCCCCAAATATATCGGAGTATTATATTGATCCTGCAAATGGACAAGCAGCTCAACAAGCTTTACAAGATACAACCAGTAATCTAGCTGCAAAAGCGAAGGGTGTCTATGCTAGCTCTGATGCAGCGGCAAAAAATGTTTTTAATACTCTCGCCAATTCACCAGCTGGCGCATATGTAAAACAAATAACATCACCTGGTGATGATAATAACCCTACCGTTAATACAAGTCCGTGGTTAGCTCCCTATAGAAATCTCTATCTCACCGATCCTACAGGTTGGGTTTATATTTTACCATACTTCAATAATAATCATGCTAATCAAGGAAATGATTTTATGAATAGTGCAGGCGACAGTACAGGTAACGCTCTTATTCAAGGATTAATTGGCGCAGCAGCAGGAGTTGCAACAGACGTGGCTAGCTTTATATCCACACTTAATAACCCAGCACAAATTACATTTATTGAAAAGACAAAATACTATAATTATCCGACTGAAGGTGAGGATATTACCGTGGAATTTCCGTTAATTAATACTGGTCAAGTATCCTATAGTGATGTTGTTAAAAATTGGCAATTTTTATTCTTACTTCTTTATCAAAACAGGCCAGGAAAGACGAGTGCTAATACCGTCGACCAGCCTGTAATTTATCAAGTTGAAGTGCCAGGCGCTAAATTCTTCCCTTACTGTTTTATTCAATCCCTTAATATTGAATTTATGGGGTCACGCCGTGAATTGAATATTAAAATTCCAGTAGCAGATACCGTATCATCAGACTTAGGCGACGTTGGACAAGATCTAGGAACTGCAGCAAGCTATCAATCTATACCCGCTATTATACCTGACGCATACAAAGTAACAATTTCATTAAAGAGCATGCTCGCAAATTCAAAAAACTTTATGCAGCACATGATCGGACCTCATAGTCTTGTAGAAGCTAGTACGGCTCCAACTACCGCGCCTACACCGGTCACACTACCTACTAATACTGCTACCAACCCAGTACAACAACTTCAGCCTTCACCGAATAATATAATTACAGGAGGTAATCCTAATGTAAATCCAGTAGCTGGTTTTCAACCACAAACTCCTAATATTCCAGCTAATTTTAACGGTCTTCAGTAACATAGATAAACAATAAGCTATTGTTAAATAATTTATATGGATGGTCAGTATCAAAATTCTATAGCTAGCTTACCGGATTTAAATATGTACCGGTACGAGAAGATATTTAAACTGTATCAAACCGGTAACCAGCAGTATTTTTATAACCTTATTCAGTCAATCTTTTTACCAGATAATTTAGATAAACGAGCACTTTTTTATCTCACCATTCAGCAATCACAGCCCTGGACAATGGTAAGCTTTAACGCTTATCAGACAATTGAACTTTGGTGGTTGATTCTATTAACAAATAAGATTTATAATCCTTTTAAGCTACCACAGGTAGGAACAGTATTAAAACTAATTAAACCTGAATATATACCTGATATCTTAAAAGAAATTAACGCGTCACTACAATAATGAGCACTAGTATTGAATACAACCATCTCATTAATAATAATGATTACCTTTTTAAGGTAACCCTTATTAGTGCTGCTGGCAATCAATCTAGAGCACAGGATATTAAACCATCTGCTATACAGGAATTTTTTATTAGTGATACTCTTAATAACTTCTATCAACAAGGATATATTATTATTAATAATACATTTGATATTATAGAACGCGACACGCCTATTGCTGATCCCTATGGAAATCCCTATTATTATAATAATGCTGGTAACCCAACTCCTATTGCTGATAATACAGATGGCGCGACGAGTAATATTAATGCCGGATATTTATTTAAAGGCGAGGGTCGTGATATTTTGCGTGTCGACATTATGCCTAGGCTTGACAGTACAAAAGCGAATGGTCTAGGCTCAGAACAAGGTCAAAAATTCTTTTATATGAATTTTGATTTTGCTGTTTATGACTTTGAAGAAATGGTCGATAGTTCAACAGGTATAAAATCAAAAAAATTATATTTTTGGGATTTGTATTATCAGTTAATGCTTGAAAAAAATGTACCGTTTTCAACAGCTACATTTGCAAGTACAACCTCTGCCTATAGTCAAAATGTAGCCGGTACAAAAGATACAATATTTGCTGAAAACGCCGATAATACCGATCGTGCTATCCCTACTGGAATTGCTTTAAAAGAATTTCTTAAAGCAACATTTCCACCTAATGAAAAGTATACTGCCGATTTCTCTGTTAATATACCCGGAGTTAGTGATACGACAAATATGTCTCAAGATGAGATTGATATGAAAAATACGGATTGGGATATAGGTGGTACAAAAATATTCTTTTCAACACCAGCAAATTATAAAGCTACTGATTGCTTAAATTATATTTTATCCCGCCATGTTTCTAATGCTGATAGTAATTTCGATCAGTGCTTCTTACAACTTGAAAGATATAACCGTAAATGGAAATTTAGAAGTCTTTCACAATATTTTAAAGAGGCTTATAATCCTACAACTAATGGACCAGGTCAAGCTTATATTGAGACAATTAAATTAGGTGGTTATACAGGAGAGAACGGTAGCAATAAAAAAGAAACATATTTTACACCGTCAAACGGTATATTTCTTCGTATTGGTTCTATAAAAACATTTTCTTTTGATAGCATGTCAGCTCTGTATGCACAGAAAAAATTAGTACCCTATCTTGTTCATAGCTATGACTATGAAAATAAACAATTTCAAATTGATATAGCACGCAACGGTATAGCTCAATCAATGAAAACGTATCAAAAAAATTACGTTAATTATATGAATAGTAAGGATCAACAACATTCTCCCTATTCAAATTTTGCGCCCGGTCAGTTAAGATACAAAAACAAAAATGTTAATAATGTGTTTTCTACAACTGAGCAAAATGCCGATCAAAGACTCGGTGTTGGTAGAAATGAATTTTTATATGCTAGTATTTTTACTAATAATCTTTTAAGTTTCCGTCTTGGTGGCTCAACCCATCGTCAAGCTGGTGACTTTATTGGTATTGATAGAGATGGAGCAATGTCAGCTAGTAAGTTTGACAATAAATTATTAGGTATCTATCTTATTATAGAAGCAAAACATATATTCATAGGTAACGAATACTTTAATGATCTCTGCTGTATTAAAGTATATAATTTTGATCCACAGGACGATACATATACGCTATCTTTATCATCAGGGCCTGCAGCTGACTTACATAATGAATTAATTGGATTAGTATCAAACGGACAATAATATGAGCACTGTATCAAAAACATATATAGCTAGACCACAAAGGGATCCCGATACAAACGCTATTACTATAGCTCCAAATATAGCTGATATTGATTTAGCTGATACATATACTCAGTTAGTTGATACTAAAAATACATCCCTAGCTAACGTATTTTCATCTAGTACGGTGCCAGCTAGTGAATTAAATGCAGCAATGGCTTATCGTAATGCCTTTAAACAAGGAGATACTATAACAGCTGTAAATAAATTTTTTAACAGTTTACCAACAAGCTATATACAGCAACCAGATTTTTCTTTAGATGCTGTTCTTTATTGGTATCAAAAATCAAAATATAGTAATAAGGAAATAACTGCTTATAAATCACAAAACGATTTCAACGCTCAACACGGTTATAACTTACAGACTGCTTCTCTTTTTGTACAGAATAGCATTAATAGTTTGATTAATACAAATAATTATTTTGATATAGTAAGTGATAGTATTGGTATTATTGTTAACTCAAAATTTTTACAACTCGATAGTACCTTACCTTTATTCGATGTTACTCAACAGTACTACGGTACACCAATTCCAATAGCTGCATCAACAGATAGTAAAATTAGCGCCACCACGAGAAATGTTATGTTTAATCTAAGCCAAAAGACTACAACATATATGAAGCGTAACCTACTCAATATTGGGTATTCAAATACTGCTCTTCAACAAAATCTTGCAGCAGATGCTACAACGTCTCACGGTTTAAATCTTATAAATGATTTACCGACATTTGTTAACATTAACAAGAAACTTAATGATTTAAAATTAGCACTTACAGCAGTATTTCCTCAATTAAAAGCGTTTAGTTTTGTACAATATCTTAACACTATTGGTAACGTTACAGCGCTAAACTTACGCGATATCTTTCCTGTTGCAGCTGGTGATAGAGACTTTAAAGTAGTAACATCACAGAAAAATGCTCAAGCCTCTATCGATGAAGCTAATCAAGAAAAAGCTGATGCACAAGCATCAGCCGCAATAGCTCAACAGCAACAAGGAGTAACAGCCGCAAATAGTAATGGTCCAGGTGTCTATTCACCAGGCGCTGTTGTTACACCAACAAGTAATATTAATATAGCACCCTCTGGTAGTCAGCCCGGGTATAATATAGCAACTATAAATGGTCAGCAATATATTTCAAAACAAGATCTTTATAATCTTAATCTCGCTAACGTTCAAAATTCAGGTCTTGTAGGATATGTACCTACAGATGGTGCTTCATATGGCGTTACACCTCAAGAGCCTGGTGAATCAGATCAAGCATTCCAGCAACGTAATCAACAAGAATGGGCGACGTTCTTTACTAATTATGCGAGTCAAGAATCTGCAACAACAGGAGATGGTGGTAATTGGGCTAAGAGTAATAGTGGATATATTAAAGTCACTGATTCTGGTGACGGCGGAAGGTCATTAGGTGTGTATAGTATGTCTGTTGGTGAAAATGGTTTGACATCGGATAGTATCTTTAACCCTGCAGCAAATTCAGCAGCTGCTGTTCAACGATCTGCTGCTCTCATTAAGGGAGCTGGTGTTATTGGTGGTGGAGCAAATGGTGCTCGAGGTATGGGTGCATATTTCGGACCTATTCAACGAGGGGAGGCCTTCACAGGGTAAACATATGGCTATTCAAGTTACACCTACGTTTGGATTAAAGTCTGTATTAAACACTGCATCGACTGTAGCTGGTGCAATATCCACACCTAAAACACCTATAGCAAATCAAAACCCTGATACACCGTCTCCGACATTTAATATTGCCGATATTTTACAAAATAAGTCAAAAAATCAATATAGTAATAAGCAATTCATTGCACCATTTTTATATTCACAAAACGTAGAAGGTACATTTATACATGTTGATTATCTTGGTAAACGAATTGTAACATCAGGCTCTCAGCCATATAGATCTATTGCTTCGCTTTCTGCTGCAGCGCTTCCTATAACTTTAATTAATAACCCAGCTATTATTAATCCCACAACGCTTGTAAAGGCTATATCGACAGGTGCGCCTGTTCCTAAGGGAACGCCTGCTGAAAATGCCGCTGTTCAAATATTTGGCACCGGTAGTCAGGCTGTAACACAAAGTCTTGCCGGTATAACGACACCATACACTAGTCAGCAACAAGTACCGTCATCGCAATTGTTTAGTAATCTTGCTAGTAGTGGTGTTACAGCTCTTGCCGGTCAGCTACAAGGTAAATTACCGTTTACAAGTATTAATCAACAGATTGCTAACCTTCCAGGATTTAGTGTGGTTACAGGTGCTCTCGGTCAGCTTCCCGGTGGTAATAATATTGTCGGTGCATTAACAAATCCTGTTGGCGCAGCAACGGGTGCAGCTGCCGATCTATTAAAACAAACATTCTCAGCTAGTCTTGATATACAAGGCGGATTACCATCCGTATCTCTTGGATCTCTTGGTGACGCACTTAACGTAGCAACTAGTCTTGCTAACTCCGGTCCACCAACAAGCCTAACAGGTGTTATTGCTTTAGAAAAACAACTTAAAGGTATTATCTGCGATTTCCAGTTACCTGTAATTGCCGGTATTGACTTTAATGCATTAATTCACTTTAAGTTCCATAAGCCCGATGATATTCTTAAAAATCTTAAGAAACAGCTTGATGATCTTAAATCAAAAATTGTTAATGCGCTCGATATATCTAAACAACTCAAGAATCTTGAAGAGAGTATTAAGAAAGAAATTAAAAAGACTGTAGATAAGATTGTTAAAGAGTTAACAACTTGTGAGGATAGCCCAACATCTAAGAAGAATGCTAAAGCTGGTAAGCCTAGTGCACCTGCTCCCGCGTCACCTTCATTAGTCCCGCCTACTCCAGTTCAAACTGCATTAGCGCCAGCTGCTAAATTTAGCTATAATCCTAATGGAACGAATACAGTATCAGGTCCTGCGGGTCCGCTTGCCTAGCTTATTTTCTTATCCGAAACAATTTCTGCTTCAATAGGCTTAGCCTTATCAACTAACATCTTAAAGATCTCTTCTCTAGTTGCAAGTAACTTATGTGTGTTGTTATCCTGTTGAAGTTCTTTTCTAGAGGCAATATCCATCTCTTTAAGCTTAACGGAAGTCTTTGAACGATTGTCTTGAATAGTTAAATGATTAAGCGAATCAATAGCCGAAGAAGCAGCTTTAATTAATCCTGCTAAAGCCTCTACGTCTTCAGCGTTAGGGGCTGAGATAATAAAATCCTTTACGGTAGCAACCATTTCAAGAGCATCCTGAACTAAAGCTGCTCCATTCTCAATGGTAAACTTCTCGAGTTCTTCCTTCGTGATAGGATCTCTTTCTTTTTTTACTTCTTTTACTTTTACGCTAACTGCTTGAAGCTGGTCGAGTAATGTACCTACTTCATCATTCAATTCTTCATCCATACTGTGGATATACTTATTCTAGGTTGATTTTAAATAAAGGTATATTATTATAGGCTTATATGTCTGACCCTAATATTCAATATCTTCCTATTTTAAAATTTGAAAAGACTCACGAGCTTGCTAAGCTTCCTACTAAGAATCATGAATCTGATACTGGTTATGATGTTTATAGCGTTGAAGATGCTGTAGTACCTGCAAGAGGAAGTGTAGTTGTCCCTGTTGGTCTTAAGTTTGCCTATATACCTGAAGGCTATTGGGTTAAGGTAGAGAGTCGTAGCGGTCTTGGATTTAAACACGGCGTCACAGCGCATCCTGGCATTATTGATAACGCCTATCGTGGTGATGCAGGTATTAAGCTCTATAACAATACAGATACACCGTATGAGGTAAAGGCTGGCGATAGGATTGCGCAATTTGTCATCTATATGAATATTCATATGCCAGTTGAGTGGGGAAAGGCAGATAGTACCGATCGTGGTGAAAAAGGTTTCGGTGCTTCTGGACGTTAAAATGAGTTACGATTTTTCAAATCTATGGATTGAGAAGTATCGTCCGAAGACCCTCGACGACTTTATCTGTTCTCCTTTTACTAAAGAGTCTTTATTGTCCTTTAAGAATAAAGAAGAGATTCCTAATTTACTCTTTACAGGAGCTGCTGGTATTGGTAAGACATCTGCGGCTAAAATTATTGTAAACGATATTCTTGAATGTCAATATCTTTATATTAATGCTTCTGACGAAAATGGTATTGATACTATTAGACACAAGGTAGTCAATTTCGCTCAAACCATGAGTATTGATGGTAAGATTAAGGTTATCATTCTTGATGAGTGCGATGGACTGTCTATTGATGCCCAGCGTGCATTGAGAAATACGATGGAGGAGTTTGCTGGTATTACTCGTTTTATTTTAACAGCAAATTACAAATATAAAATTATTCCAGCTCTTCAGAGTAGATGTCAAAGCTTCGATCTTACCCCACCTTTAGACTTAGCTGTAAAAAGGTGTGCTAGTATTTTAAAGCAAGAAAGTATTACCGTACCTGACGATCAAAGAGTTAAACTTGTTGAGTTTATTAAAGGTACATACCCTGATCTCCGTAAGTGTATTAATGAATTACAGAAATTCTCTTCTACCGGTACACTTATCTTAAAAGATCTAAAGAATAATAAAGTATTAGAGCTTATTTTTAAAGAAGTAAAAAAGAAAAACGTAGACACTCTTCGCAGAGCTTTAATTGAGAGCGAACAAACGTTCAACTCCGACTATACATCACTTCTCCGTAATTTATTTAATTTTGTTGATGAAACTGAAACAAATGCCGATCTTAAGCGGTTGTACCTACTTACAATTTCTGAATATCTATACAGGGACGGGTTTGTTATAGATAAAGAGATTAACTGCTATGCTTGTTTAATTCAGTTATCTGAAATTAAGCTTTAGGCATATACTTTGCTGTATATGAAGCAGGGTCTTTATCGCCTACTGCAGGTGAAGCAGGAATAGCGGTATTAACGTTCTTAAGCTTTGACTCTGTAGGAGCTAATTTCTTATTACCAAGGTCAGCTGTACGGGTACGAGCTGGTGAATAAAAGGGAACTTCTTCAGCTTCATCCTTTACTTCGACAGGCTTGATTTTAATCTTGTTATCGTACTTGTTCCTATCAGGTACTTCCTCAAGACCTGGAACAGTATCGATCTTATCAATCATACCAACGTGCACAATAGCTGTCTTATATATTCTACCCCCACCTTCATCGAGACCGATCTCAACTGTAAAGTCTGGACCAACATCGTCAGGGTTACCTGTACCCATAACTGCTGGAAACTTATTAATAACATTTGTAACTCTAAGAGTACGGCCATCTTTGATAAGATCTTCAATATTCTTAACAAGGTCGTCAGATTGTGTTTTAACGAAATAATGCTTTAAAGCATCGAGCTTCAACTTAACAATGTCACCCTGAAGAAAACCACCATGGTTATAACGGGTTAACCAACTTTCATAGAGCTTAAGAAAACGCTTTTTCATGTGTATTATTATTTATTGTCCGAGGACCAATAAACCAATGCATTGAAACGTAAAACACTAATAAATATATATGTGGCAACTATTAAACTTAATTCATTAACTGAAAGGCCTACGAAATCGAATAAAGGCTATACGTATAATGATTTACATTTAGATCTCACCCCTATCTACTATGATCCACCTTACGGCGCTTACACACAACATAATGAATTATTAAAAAATCCTGAAATTGTTGATATTGTCGCTGATTATGATTTAGGAGCAATAAAAAATTCATTTTTAAATTTATTTTTAACTGTCCCTGGTCAAAAAATCCTTAATCCCTTCTTTGGCTTAAATTTAATTCAATATCTCTTTGAACCATGTGATGAGGATACAGCGAATCTAATAGGTAATGAAATAGTAAATGGTATTTCAACATTCGAGCCAAGAGTTTCTCTTATTAAAGTATCTGTTATCGCGCAACCTGATTTTCAACAATACAGTGTCACAATAGCTTTTAAAGTTCCCTCTTTAGGTACAACTAGTTTTTACGTAAACGGCGTATTAAGTACTTCAGGGTTCGTTTACTCTTCTTAACAATAACATATGGCCACTAATAACAATCAGTTTAACGATTATAATCTTCCAGTAAATGCATACGCATCGTTTGATGCTTTGAGTTTAAAGAATCTTATTATATCAAGGCTTAATTCAGCAAATAATTTCACTGATCAACGCTATGAAGGTAGTAATCTTTCCTCTATTATAGATATTATTGCTTATTCATACCACGTTCTATTATTCTATTTGAATAGGACTAGTGCGGAAACAACACTCACAACAGCAGAATTATATGAGAATGTTAATAAGATTGTAAAACTTATCGGATACAACCCTATCGGTTATCAAACTGCAATCTTACCATTTAAAGCAACAGCTAATCAAAATTTTGCTACCGGTGCTTATACAATTCCTCGCTATTCATTTTTTAACGTAAACGGTATCAATTATTCATTTAATAAAGATATAACCTTTACAAATAACGGTAGTGGTACATCTTCAACTGTTCTCACCGATCTTCAAGATAATAATTTATTGTATCAAGGATCATATACAGAGTACCCCACATATCTCGCTGCAGGCGCACCTTTTGAGACTCTTACACTTACTGTTGTTAACCCCAATGCACAAAACATAATTATCGACCATTTTAATACCGATGTATATGTAAAAAATAGTATCGATCCAAATGCCCCATGGGTTCTTTGGACGCCCACAGCATCATTATTTTTAGAAAAATCTACAGCTTTAAAATACGAAATACGATTAAATGAGAATGGACGTTATGAAATTAAATTTGGTAATAATGTAACCGGTCAGCAATTAATTCCCGGAGCTCAGGTTGCTGTTTATTATTTACAGTCGGCTGGTGCACCTGGTCAAGTTGGTCCTGGTACTTTAAATAGCCGACCATTATTTCTCTTTAATACTTCTAGATTTAATAATATTGCAGCAAACGTTATTTCACCCAATTTAAATATTATCACTTCGCAACAAGCAGCTAATATTACATTTTCAAATACCGACGCATCAACAAATTTTGTAGCTGCTGAAAATGCTGATAGTATAAAAATAAATGCAGCAAATACATTTAGAAGTCAATATAGATTAATCACACCAGATGATTTTACTAATTATATCAATAAAAATTATAGTAACGTAATTGCATCAACAAAAGTAGTGAGTAACTGGGATTATATTTCTGGAAACTTAAAATATTATTTTGATCTCGGCGTAACAAATGTAAACACACAATCACGTGTACTCTTTAATCAAGTTAAATTTGCTGATTCAAGTAATTTTAATAATGTATATATCTATGCTGTACCAAAATTAGTAAAAACATCTTCCCTTACAACAAGAGTAAATTATCTCAATAACGCACAGAAGCAACTTATTTTAAATGATCTTCAAGGAGTTAAGCTTACAACAGCTGAATTAATTATTAATGATCCAGTTTACGTTGAAGTAACTATTGGTGTTAAAACACCTAATACAACATTAACCCCTGCAATAGCCAATAACACACAGCTTGTAATCACACGCGATATAACGTCAAGAAACGACGCTACTTCTCTTAAAAATCTTGTAGCAGGTATATTTACAAATTATTTTGCTACAACAAATGACAACCTCGGTCTTCTTATTGATATTTCATCTCTAACAAATCAAATTTTAGCTATTGATGGTGTTACTAGCGTGTCAACTCAATATACAGACGCTAATAATAACGTTACAACTGTACCTGGTGTGAGTTTATTAATTTATAACCCTGTTTATCCTTACGATGACATAAACGTCTATACACAAAACGTACCACTACCATATTTTAAATTTCCTTATCTCAAAGATGCGTTAACATTTATTAATCAGATTAATGTAGTGACGCCATCTATTCAGACACTGACTAATTAACGATAATGTCAACTAATCTTAACTATACATTCATATATTATGATGTCGTTGATTATACAAACAGCAACGTATTATCTTCCTTTACCCTGAGCAATACTCCACTCACCTTTATACCTAGCTTCACTACATCTACAATACTATCCGCCGCACAAAACATTTCCAATAAGACATTACGTTGGGATTTTGGTGACGGTAATTTTTCCACAGATATTAAACCGGTACATAATTATCAATGGCCTGGTGAATATACTGTTACGTTAACCGTTTATGATAATAACGGTAATGCTTATGATAGTACGTACTCTACTACCGTTCAAATTTATAATTTTATCTCAACACAAATTGCTTTTCAAGATTATAAAAGCTTAATATATGATATTCCAGTCGGTAAATTAATAGATCCTTTAGTTCTTAATACCCATTTTAGCTGGCAAGATTATTCAGCGTTAAGTGCGACCGGTTATACAATTAATTTATATGCTTCTGGAGCGCAAGGTGGTTATAATTATACAGCCAATGAGAATATGGACAAATGGTCTCATCTTCGTGCTCTGAGCCGGTTCTATGTTTTATCCACCATTAATGGCTTTACAGATTATGTAACAGTTGAAAGTATCCAACCTACAATTCAACCAATCTACGTTAATATCCAGAACAATCAGTTACAAATCTGTCAACAAACAGATCCCGGTAGCGTTCTTGCTGGCGTGACAGGATCCTGTCAATTTTGGTATACCGACGACATACCCGGTAATTTACTAACAAATGAATCACCTATTATAGTATTTGCAACAATTGATAATGCAAAATTTAATGACGCGTTTACCCAACGTACAAATGCTTTTAATTTTATTGATTATCCTCCTTACGGATTTCAGAATTTAGATCCTGCAGTATTTGCAAGTATAAAGACTCGCTATAACCCTGCCGACCATCTTTCAATAACAACGACAGGTATCGATGGTGAGGGTAATCCTGTTGATCATTCATTTGATATACCATATATTAGTTGGCAAGATACTGACGTGCCGTATGTGGTAAAATTTAAAGATAATCAAAATTTCACAACTAAAAATTATCCAGCTCTTTCATCCTCCGTTACCGTAAATTCACCGATTTGTGGTAATTTACAACCATACTATGACGTACAGACAGGAATTGTTTATAGCAGCGGTGGAAATTATTTTTCTGCACCAGGAATAACATTTTACGAGGATTTTACTTCACAGGCTCCGCAATCATTAGGCGCGTTTTATAAAGGCTATTTTATTGCTAGTCAAAGTACCGAAAATTGCATCTTAACAGCTTCAGTTAACGTTATCGACCCGCCATATTATGTAAAAGATGCGTTAATTAATTGGATAACAATTCCTCAGTACAATACTGCTTTAAGAATCTTACGACAAGAAAACATTAACGGATTCAATGATAGTGTAACAGTAACGTTCTCCAATACAACAAACTATACGATAAGCGCTAATAATGTGTATGCCATAACTGTTGCACCCTCTGGTAGCACAGCTAATTCTGATTATCAAACTTGGTTTGCAGATCCTGTTGGCGATAAAATACTAAAATACGATATTACCGGTAATCTTTTACAGACATATCAGTTATCCGCTATGGTTACCCTTGTTAATAACCAAACTTCAATTGTTGATTACCGATACCCATACGTCAATAGTCTTTCAGCAGCTACACCGAATGATATAGCTCTAGATAGTAATAACAATTTATGGGTATCTTTGTTTGATAGTGGTATTGTAATTAAAATTGACAACGCAACAGGGTATGTTACAACAGTTGCAGCCCCTACAGATGTCTCTAATAGTTTTTATACTTTGAGCTCAAATTATAGCTATACTAATCTACAATTTACCCTATCTAGTCCTGGTTTTACTGGTGCTAGCTCAACCTCTAGTAATACATTTTTACAACCTAGTGGCACATATTCATATAACTCTAACGCTAGCCTATATCACTCAGCTGGTGTATGGCAGTTAAATGGTAGAGCTGGTGACAGTACCTTTCCGCAATTCTGGTATCAGCAAAACATCGGAGACGGTGTTTGGTATTTTGTCTATCAAGCTGATTCTAATCCTAGCGATAGCGATTCACCGTTTACCGGTGTACCAGGAACAGCACCATATCCTTGGTTAGCATCTTGGACAGGAGTTAATTCTGTTGTAGCTCCTAATCAGGGATATAATTTTAGTTTAAGTGGATTTGCAGGTGAAGGTCTTTTTCTACCTGCTTCTATTGATACAGATATTAATAATAATCTTTGGGTCGCCTATACACACCCCGATTATAGCGCTCTAATAAAATATCAAGGTACGAATAATTTTACAACGTCTGCTACCGTCTTTACATTGATTAATTTTCCTGGAGGCATATCACCAGAACAAATACAAATCGACAGAAATAGCAATGTATGGGTAACAGCTATTAATCATAATTCACAAGGTGTAGGATTCAATAATAGAAACGACTACCTTTATAAATTTGATACTAATGGCAACTTATTACCCGGATATCCTTTAAGTGGATTTAAACAAATTGGTAACTTAACAATCGATGGCAACCAAAATGCTTGGGTTGTTCAAGGCGCTGAGACATTAACCAAGGTAGATAGTATTTCGGGTACAACTAGTAATTACGTTGCAGGTCGTGGTAATAATATAACGGAATATATTTGTAGTATTGGTGGTATAACCTGTGATACATCAAATAATATTTGGGTTATTAATAATTTTGATAGTAATCTCTATATCTTAGACGCTAATTTAGCTTCTACTGGTACGTTGAATCCAAAATATACACTATCATTAACATATCCGACTACAGGTCTACCAACATTAAGTAGCTACACAACACCTATTAATGTTACTAATCAACAATACAGTGACGGCCTTAAAGAATTTCAAGCATATGGAGATTGGAACGGTTATAATTGGCTAAACAAATATGCTGCTCCAGTTAGTACCATCCGTAATATAACCGGTCAATCTAATGTTTTCAATATCTATCCAAGCTCAGGTCAATACAATATTGCTAAGGTAAATGAAAACTGGAATGCTGCTGGTTTCTACGATTCTTTACGCTATCAAGAAACTCTTTTAGATAAACAAGTTTTCTTTGATCAATTTTTAGGCGTTATTGTCGGTGGGTTAAATGCTCAACCTTACGAACTCGGTAAAACAGTTTATGAAAAAATAGCTAACTTTGTTGATAATAATGCCGATATCAACAAAGTTAATATTAAATCCCTATTATCCTTTTGTCAAGAATTAACCGTAGATTTTGAACAATATAATTTAACACTACCACCACAATTAAGTCGACTTGTAGATCTATTATCAATAAAACAAAGTTTATTATGGGGAACTAGTAATAAATACGCTTTAAATTTTAATCCACAAGGTACAACATTTAGTAATAGCACGTACGGTATTAATTTAAGTTCTAATATCGATCCTTATACTGGAACTTTTATTAATGGTACACCTATTGTCGCACAAGAATTATTTTCCGGAAATTATCTTCTTGTTAATAATAATATAATTGCAAACTATAGTAATAATTCGGTAATACCACTTTCTGCATATAGTTCGTCATGGGGATGGGGATTAGTTGCAGCAGATTCAGTCTCTGGTGCGCAGATTAACAATTATTATAAATTTTACAATTATAATCCAGTATATAACAATACATATTATGATAATATTATAAATTGGAGCGACCCTTATACAACACTATCACAAACTAATAGCTCTTATGCTAACTGGAGTTCTAATAATGGTATTGTTCAAACTATGCTTAGCTATGAATTAACTAAAGGATTACGTTTATTTACTTCAGCTGCTAACATCACATACAACAGCTAAAATAGCTAAATATTTCCATGGCCGAGACCTTACAATACATAGATGAAAGACTCAGCAATTCGATTACCGCGATTATACCCCCCATTGATCCTGTAGATCGTCTTCAACCTCTTACATTTACTGATTGGCTCAAATACAATAATCAGCTCTTTACAACAACGAGTCAATTTTTAGCTCGTTATCAGTCCTATCTTAACAACTGGTATAAAGTAAAAGGCATTAATAGAACCGATGCTACAGCTGGTATACAAACATATTACACAAATTTAATACAAGAAATTATTATTAATTATTCATCAGCTGATGAACAAAGATTTTTACAAAATATTGATATTAATAACTCTCGCGATTTGGCAATTGCTGTACCATTTTTTGCACAAAAAATTAAAGATATTTGTCTGTACTATAGTACATTACGTGATACTGTCCAAACCGCTACTCTACAATACAACCTAAAAGGTTCAAATACCGGTATTGAAAATTTATTATATGTTAATACCATTAATTCCCTTCAAACAAAAAATATTGCTTCTGAACTTGGTACATTAAATTTAGCTCTGTCGACTATTAGTAATAATATTGTCATTGAAATTGAAGATTTATACGATACTTACACCGATTATTACGATTTAAGTCCAACCCTGCCCGCATCAGCATACGATGTAACATCTGGAGTAAGAAATGACTATTTTGGACTTAATCAATCTGGTATAGATCCAAATTTATTTCTAAACATTAATCAAAGTATTGTCACGGCAATTCTCAATTACCCTTTCTATGCAATTGAGCTCGGTACAAATAATTTTGCTATAGATCCTCTTGTTAATTCGAGTCAACTTAATTTACTTAAAGATAGGGATTATATAAACACCACAAATGACGGAAATGTATCCAATCTCAATCTACAAAATGTTAATCTCGAAATAAGCAAATATATAGGCGCTGATTTTTACTATATCGCTACTGATACCAACACTGCACTTACTTCAGGTGTATTGTTTAGAGCGAATACTGATTACGCAAATTATCTTAATAAGCGCTACCCTACTATAGCAGCAGTACCGAGTCAAGAATTTTTAAAAACAGAAAAAGAACTTGGTTTATTCTTTAAACCCGATAAAATAGGTCTTTCGATATTTAAAAACTTTAATTTTACACCGGCTATTGATCTTTCAAAACTTCAACCTAATACGGTTTATTATTTCCCCGATCCATCAAAATATGGTAATATTTCTGGTAATACAAAACTCGATTTTCAGTCTCCCTTAACATTTATAGAAAATAATTATTTTAATAAAGTTGATTATAGTAATCAATACAAAATGGGCGATGTTGATAGTGATCCATATTATCAGCTCTTTCGCGCTTATCAAACAAGAGAGCAAACTTTAGATTATACTAATTCCGGTATTCAGCGATACACAGATCCGCAAGATTTCTTCACTGGTAACATGGACGATATGTGGAGCAATATTGATGTATATCCATTAGTATCGCCAAATCTGTATCCTATTGATACTCGCGAGGAATCTCTTCTTCCTATTAATCAAACACTTGTTCAGTATAAGAACGATATATTTGGTAATCAGTATGGTCTATATAAGACAGGTGTTAATAAACAATTTAATATAATTAGTAATATTATAAAATATATAGATTATGTTTTTGATGGATATGTGTTTAATTTATCTGCAGTCGATACTCAATGGCCAGGGTGGACGTCAGCAAATCCGAACGTACATTATAATACTACAACATTTACACCGTATGGTTCGTCATTAGCTTATTCTGGTGTCACATTAAAGACAAGTATAACCGAAATTATTAGCCCAGATCACAATACACCTCAATATACAACAGGTATTTTACCTGACGGGACAAGTTACTATGATGATGGTGGTTCATTTAATGATGGAGGACAAGCAATAGTCATAGAGTCATACGATTTCACAGCAAAGGATGTAAATTACACATCTAATACCAATAGCTATAATTGTTCATTAGTTGATGGTGTAACGTTTACAGCTTCAGTAGCTTCTCTACCTGACTCTCCGAGCGATCAAAGTAATTTCGTAGTTAGTAACTCATATCTTTATTATAATACGCTCGCTGATGGTGCACCACAGCCTAATAATCCGAATGGTGTTGCCAATTTTACGTATCAAGCTAGCTTCTTAATTAATCCAAATAATTATCTCACTGAAACTTATGACGGTGGACCGTTTTGGGATACAGGGTTAAATGCCGGTCCATGTGATAATCTCTCATATAGTTATTCATATAGCGAACCAACAAATTTTGTTGATCAACAGCTTAGTACAAGTTTTACAGTTCTTGATTATTCATTATCCGGTATTAATACTACTAAAAATTCTATTTACTATACAAAGAATATCGAATACGGTAATTTCTATTTTAGAAATGCTACAAGTACAATTGTCGGACCTATTTCATCTACATTAAGCGCAGCGTTTGTAAATTTACCAACAAATGTTCAATCTGAAATTTTCAATAACGCAATTAATTTTGATGTGTATTATAGTATATTGCAAATTGAAACAGAAAACTATTTAATATTCAATAAGCTTGAGTACGACTATAATAGTAATCAAATAACCGCACCGATAACGCCATATACAGTACTAACTCGTGGTAATTATCCTGAATTAGAGAAATTTTCAACTGTTTGGTTTAATGAAGCATCCAATATACTCATGGTTGCTGCAACCACGCTTCACTATGAATTAAGCGCATCAAATTATAAAGCTATTTACCCAACTATCTATATACTTGATTTGGTAACCGGATTAACAACACAAGTATATCCAACAAAGAGCGATAATAATTTGACATTCAGTGAACTTAGCGCTTTTTCACTATACGGTAAAGGTCTCGAACTTAATATTGTAAGAGTCGAAAAGCCTACACTAAACTATAGTAATGATACAGGGTTTTATACGCTTACATATCTTGCAAAAGATACAGCTAATTGCTTCTATATCGTTACAACACGCTTCCAGTATATACAAAATGTAATTCAAAATATTTCTTGCACATTACACAAACCTGCAACTGATGTCTACAACATTAATTTCGCAAACCGATTACCGAGTGGTACAAGAATTGGTACACCATATTTAGATACATATACGGCAGTTGGATCCGCTGCAGGATTTGTAGATACAGATGATACGTTTACCTGGGGTTATAATTTTAACGCTTAATCTAAGGTAAGAAGATACTTTAGACGATTAAGCTCACCAAGCATTGAATCACGAATATTGAGAAGATCGGTATCCTTAACAGGATCAACTTCATCTGTGATATCAATAAGGTAAGATACAAAACTATTAATTACTTCGAGGTAATCGTCGCCTAAATTGTCAAGCTGAATACTATAACTGTTTGCAGCTTTAGAACGACCATACTTACCCATGAATACCTCGACAAATTCGTCAATCTGTTCATCAAGATGTTCATAAGCTTTACCGAAGGCCTTATGCTGGGCGTAGCTAGTTGTCTGCCAATGAAAGATCCTTAGCTGATTTTGAATTTTAAGAAAAGGAGACAGTAGTTTCATTGTTTATAATATTTATTATTAAACACCGAAAGCATTACAAAGTAATGTCGTTGTATCTTGTTTAGCAGTAGGTGTAACAGCGCCATACGATTCGTAATCTCCGTATGGATCTGAAGAGCTTGTAGCAATACTAGCAGGTGATGTCGGTGTTTGTGATAATTGGGGTAAAGTCATATTAATTTTACCAACAATAAGGGCAAGAAGTTGATTTAATACAATATCTGAATTTGCTTCATTGACAAATTCGGCAATATCATCACGAGTAAACTTACCCTTTAATACCTCGAAGGGATTTGCATAATGACCAAAGACAAAATGAGGGAGATACTTGTTAGCTAATGTCGCACAATCTTTAATAACATGAAACGCAGCAGGTGTTTGAATAGTTACACCTGTCTCCGGTCTTTCAGCTGCCTTTTTAGAAGGGCCATAGAGCTTAGCTTCTTTAATTTGACTATTTTGTAATATTTGATCTATGAATTTCATTTCTTTATATAATTAAGCATTGAAATAACTTCATGCTTCATGTAATTTATTGGATAGTGAGTGAATTTACAAGCTTCACGATCAAAATAAATAACACCTAGTTGATTTACTCGTCTTCCAGTAATTCCCTGATACATAAAAGCATAGAGTGAGAGCTGAAGAGCGTAATTTGAGTATTCACATGCTGGTAAATGATCAACAGGGGAAAGAAGATAGTCATTGTATTGACTATACATATTAAACTTCTTATTTGTCTTAAAATCAAAGATACTAAACCCACCCTTGTCCTCTACACGAATAATGTCTGCAGTACCAGCAATTTTATATTCGTGATTATATACCTGCTGTTCAGATAAGATATTATCACGCTTAGCGTCAATGAGATCGAGGTCAATATATGCCTGAATGATATCAACATACTTTATATCATATGTTCCCATCTTATTATACTGTTCAATGGCAGCATGGATCTCTGTACCATATGTTTTACTAAAATCATTTGCCTGTTTCCATTCAGCTTTCACCTCTTCAACAGTACATTTTCTTTTCTTCGCTACTCGCTCGGCAATAACATCAGCTTCAAATGGCTTTTTAAATTTATTAAGTACAGCTGAAGCAGAAGTATAAATTTCCCCTGTAAATTCATTTTTATAGGAGTGAGCAATAGGGTCAAAAACTAGCATATCAGTCTATTATAACTAATAACTCACTTAATATCCACTTTTACTCTGAATAAATGTATGTACATGTATAACCTGTACTGATAGGTGTCTTATGTACCAATGTACACCGCATAGATAATAATCGTTTATTAAGAGTAGCAAACCATTGCTTCTTAACATTAACAATAATACTATTTTTCTTGTTATCTACGAGAATAGTATCTGTAAACTCTTCACAAACTGAAGCTATGGCTGTTAAGGTTGACATTATATGTATATATTTAATTATAATGTCAATAAAACATCTTTACGATGAATGTTCTAAACTGATAACTAGCTGTTTTAGTTTTTCACTTAATTGCTTAACAACATTAACACTAGCGTCAGCAAATATATTAGATTCTAAGCACGTATCAAGTATACCATCTAATGTTTTTACATCTGACACTGTAAGTTCGGTAATTACTTCAATAACATCGTCGTTTTTAGTTGTGGTTTCCATATTTGTGTATTATATTATAGTAGGTACCCCTTTAATTCAACGCAATATGTATATCTTTACATTAAAACCAACACCAAAATCAATTATTTGGTTTGACGAAAACGGCTATGATATAAAGTCAATGGGTGCTGCTACTTCTATGTTATTTGCTGAAGTGGAGCCTGGGGCGATAACAAGAAAGATTAATCTAATACTCCAAGTAGATGAAGGAGCTGATGAGAGCGGATATAAGTTTTATTCTAATAAAATACATCTTTGCGATGAACCACGTATATCTGCAAAATCGATTAAACAAAAGGAATTAGCTTTATTTGAACATTACTTACATGAATTTAGACACTGGATGCAGAATAGAATATACAAAATTAGTCATACCCAGCTTGACTATAGTAAAGAAGATGCAGATAAGAACAGACATGCATATTTTAGAAATGAACACGAAGTTGATGCACGTAGATTTGCTAAACAACATTTAGCAAAATTCTACAAATACTATAAAGCCTTTAAACACGTATAATTAAAGCGAATCCATAAACGCTTTCCAGATAATTTCCATATATTTGACTTTTATCTTCGTCTCAGCACACGGTCTGCAGCCATAATCGCGTACAGTTTTAATGTCCGCTTGGTATTGTTCACGGAGCTGTTGACAGTTAGGAACTTTACCAGGGCATGGTTGATTGAAGTCAAAGAATTCTTGAATTAAATTACTCATTTAAGCGCATGTTTCAACCAAAGCTGCTTCAGCGTCACGTCTTGCTAAGAGTCCATCAAGCCCTTTACCCTCCCAGATACGTTTCATACTACGAAGTTCCTCAGCTATACCTTTATAGTCCTTAAGTGGTACAAGATTCTTGATATTTCTCATCTCTGCACGACTCGGACCACTGAGACTTGTGCCTCTATTAAAAATTAACGATACCAGAGCACCGTATGCATTGTCACATAATTGATCTAACCCTGGAAAAGTACGCTCTGCTAAATTAGCAAACTTAGGCCAGGTTAAAGTATTGAATATCTCTAAAGCTTGATCCCAAGTCACAGTAATATTGAGTGGTTTAA
>Ga0007867_1000209_pt1 | contig 23742 bp, 28 predicted proteins | sample CryBogCBH25Aug08_FD_71224 | JGI IMG/M metagenome (GOLD analysis project Ga0007867, IMG submission 71224) | Freshwater microbial communities from Crystal Bog, Wisconsin, USA - CBH25Aug08 | ecosystem: Environmental > Aquatic > Freshwater > Lake | place: Crystal Bog, Wisconsin, USA | collected... | reverse complement strand
ACTTGAGTTGATAGAAGCTACTTGTGAAGCGTGTAAGGCCACTTTTATCAATTCAGACATTGCCAGAGCAGAACGTAAAGCGTGTGCAAAGATAGTAGACGAATGGGTGCTTGCTTATCCACACCCATCAAAAGCTATTGCTGAACAAATCCGAGCAAGGGGACAAGAATGACTGACGAAGAAATCATAGCCAAAATTATGGCTAACCAATGGTGGCCGTTCGACCGAGTGGATCCCAAGATACTTGAGGAGATACAACGTAGGGATAAGCAGAAGGCCGTCGCTGAGATGGAGGAAGCACCACTATGACTGAACTTGGATTTTTTGTAGTTGCGTTTGCGTTTGTATGCGCATTGATGAACGCAGGTTTGGTGATGTTTTTAATATGGATGGTTTACAGGAGCATGAACAATGATTGAATTTACACTTACGGAGATAGTCCTATTGGCATGGGCGGGCATTGCCACAGGCATGGCACTGCACTATTGGGAGGAAGATAGGAACCACAGGAAATTTGTGACTACCTTGATTGAGAACAAGGGGTTACGAGAAGAATTTTATAGCAAGATTGATAAACACATTGAGGAGCACAAAGAATGTTAAGTAGCATAAAACAACTGATAAGTGCAAGTAAATCACAAGAAGTTTTACATGCAAGAAACCCCAACGAATTACGCACAGATACCAACGTGAAGTTTGGTGTAATCCAAGCGTTGAATGGCAAGATCATTGAGATCAGTACGTACAAACCCAACCACAATGGGCCTGACTGGACACACCAATGCTATATCGTAAAAGACGAAGAGACGCTAGCAGAAGCTATGGCGACTGTGATTACGATGAAAGGGCTAGAGCAATGAAGAAATGGGACGGATTCGACGGAGCGATCCTTGGGCCAGCGAACATTTGGAATGGCAATACTAGAGTAGAGGTATTGGTTTACGATGGCGATGCTATGCGAGATATTTTGATGAAGCGTGACTCCATGAGCATGGAAGATGCACGTGAGTTCATTGAATACAATCTTGAGGGGGCCTACATTGGTGAGGATACACCTGTCATCGTATGGACAAATGATTTATATTGGGAGGAGGAAGAATGATATTCGACCGTATCGACGAGTTGAAAGCGGGAATGGAAAAGAAAAAGCATGGGCGAGGTCTTGGTAAGAAGCCTGCGCTCAAGCACTTGAGTTTGCGATTGCCAGTGGAGGTGCACGAGTTCTTTGACAAGCACTACCCCTACAAGAAACAAGCCAAGATCAGAGAAATTCTTACTAATTTTGTTAAACAGGAGAAAACCAAATGAAAAGTAGAGCACAAACGGTACGTGAGTACATGGAAGCAAACCCCAAAGCAACCCCTGCGGAGGTAGCCAAGAAGTGCAAGGTCACGACTCAGTACGTGTACCAAGTCAAGTCTGACGAGAAGAAAAGGTTAACTAAAAAAATAGAAGAGCATATGGATAATATCAATGCTATGAACAGAGAACTTGTGTACAAGGAGCGTTTGGGCAGAGCCAAATTAAAGATGCAAGCGTCATTCGATAGAGAACCGCCCGCACCTGAACCAATCCCCGTGCTCCGCATTACGACGGAAGAGCCAAAGGCCGACAACGTCAATCACCCACCACATTACAAGACTGGTGGTATAGAAACTATTGACTTCATCGAAGCAAAAGAATTAGGCTATCATTTGGGTAATGTTGTCAAGTACGTTACTAGAGCCAAGCACAAGGGCAATGAAATCGAAGACCTTAAGAAAGCACAGTGGTATTTAGAACGTGCTATTATGAAGCTACACATTTAAAGCGGGTTGCTTAAATCACGTGTAAGGAAACCTTGCAGATGCGAACTTATACGTGCTACGTACGTTCCCGCTTTTAAGATTTTTAACGTACGTAGACCTTTCCAACCATGAGGGGGGCATGGAATCTGCATAACCCCCCACCATAATATTTGTTATCGCTACCTATATTTACTCTTGACAAAGTCTAATGCGCATTTATAATCAAGCGCATGGCACAAACCCCCGAAGCAAAAGTTAAAAAGCAAATCAAGGCTATCCTTGAGAAGCATGGTGTGTACTACGCTATGCCGATTGGGTCAGGCTTTGGTAACGCAGGTGTCCCTGACTTTTTGTGTTGCGTGAACGGCAAGTTCTTGGCGATCGAAGCCAAGGCAGGGAATAATCAACCGACTGCATTACAAGATAAACACCTACGTCGGATTGAGGAAGCGGGCGGTGATGCGTGGGTAGTTAATGAAACTAACTTAATTCATTTAGAAGATTTTGTAGCGGAGAATATGAAATGACAACGCTTGAAATTAAAAATCAGTTACTACCCATTTTTAACAAAATGTTTGAGGAAGTATACAACGCACACAAACCCACTGAATACCGAATGAAGTTTAGCTACGGCAAGTATTCCATATACCGATGGGATTATGAGAATGGTAAAAGAACAAGCTCAACCTTAGCAAAAGGGCTGAGTAAAGAGGAAGCAACTGGAATGATGAAACTTTTACAGGAGGACTAAAATGAGTGAAATATCAGCAGGAGTGCAAGCATTGGTAAGCAGGATGGGGTCTCACCCCGAAGAATTCTTTGACCCCAAAGAGAATAGCGAGTGGGCTTTCATTTACAAAGAAACATTTAGAGACGTGATGACGGAGCCTGAGAAAGCCGCCATTCACACTGCACTTAAGGCAGTACGCAGAAAAGAGTTTGAGTCCAAAGTATTAAAACAGATTCTCCGTGCGGACGTACAAGATAGCGTACCACCCAACACTTCCCTAGCATACAAGATGCTGACAACGGAGGGATCATGGAAATAATCTCCCCAATGGTGACGATGCTCGCCGAGCGTATGCGCACGAATCCCGAAGACTTTGTTTCTACCAATAAGAAAAATTTGGTTGGTAGTACTCCCCCTAAGTTTTACGAGATCGCACAGATACTCGCTGATATTGTCGCTGAACCTAATGCAAAATACTATTGGTTTCTTAGCGATACCGAAAAGGAAATGCTGATGGGTGCGTACCGTGATCTGTGCCGAAAGCGTTTTGAAGACAATTGCATGGAAAGATTACTTGAAGATAAACAAGAATATGAAGGCCCCGCTTTAGGCCCCACTATTATCAGAGCGCAAGGTAGGTATCAAACAATGCCTTGGATAGACCCACGATCACTTTACGGACAACGTGAAGATTTACGTGAAGACTTAGTACGAGTGGGCGTAGGCGAGAACGGTGTAAACACAGTACATACGTCATCTCTTGCGCAACGAATAAACGGTGCATTGAATAAGATGATAAACAAATGAGCATAATTACAATTGACTTTGAAACTTTTTACTCTAGAGAGTTCAGTCTTACCAAGATGACAACCGAGGAGTACGTAAGAAGCGAGCAGTTCGAGGTGATCGGCGTGGCGGTGCAAGTGGATGATGGTGAGCCCAAATGGTTCACTGGAAACATGAGCATGACGAAACTCTTTCTCGATAGCTTTGAGATGCACAAACACATGGTGCTAGCCCACAATGCTCAGTTCGACGGGGCCATATTGAGTTGGCTATTTGACATTAAGCCTAAGAAGTGGTTGGATACGCTGAGCATGGCACGAGCTATTCACGGTACTGAAGTAGGCGGTAGCTTGAAGAAGCTGGCTGAACACTACGATGTCGGGGTCAAAGGCGAGGAAGTGGTCAATGCACTGGGGTTGCGCCGAGAGGATTTTCCCGCCGACCAACTGGCACGCTACGGTGAATATTGCCGAAACGACGTGGCGCTAACTTATGCTATCTTTAACCTGATGATGCAGGACTTCCCAACGTTTGAGCTAAGCCTGATTGACTTGACCTTGCGTATGTTCACCGAGCCAGTATTGGTGTTGTCCACAGACTATTTGCATACCCATTTACTTACAGTTCGCCTACACAAAGAAAACCTGTTGCAGAATTTTGATAAAGACATCTTGATGAGCAACCCCAAGTTTGCCGAGCTACTTATTGAACACGGCATTGAGCCCCCAATGAAGACTAGCCCCGCCACAGGTAAGCAGACGTTTGCGTTCTCTAAAACGGATGAAGCGTTCAAAGAGTTGCTTGAGCATGACGACCCGCAGGTGCAAGCTCTAGTGGCAGCGAGGTTAGGCACTAAGTCTACGCTAGAAGAAACAAGGACTGCTCGGTTTCTGGACATGGCAAACCGTGGGCCAATGCCAGTTCCCTTAAGATACTATGCCGCCCACACAGGTCGATGGGGCGGTGATGACAAAATCAATCTACAAAATCTGCCCCGCCAATCTCCCATCAAACGTGCGATCTTAGCCCCTGAAGGTTATTTGTTGGTCGACTCAGATTCATCTCAGATTGAAGCAAGAACTCTAGCATGGCTAGCCGAGCAAAACGATTTAGTGGAGGCATTTGAAAATGGACAAGACGTATACAAGATCATGGCATCTGCTATCTATGCTAAAGGAGAAGCAGAAATTACAAAAGACGAAAGGTTCGTTGGTAAGACAACGATTCTCGGTGCGGGGTACGGCATGGGGGCGACTAAGTTTAAAGCGCAACTTAAAACGTTTGGAGTGGAGATCGAGGAGGAGGAATCAAAAAGAATTATTACGACGTATCGAGAAACGTACCCGTCTATTGTTGAATTATGGAGACAGGGGGCAATAGCCCTTAAAGCCATCATGAACAATGAAACTACCAAGCTAGGCCGAGAGGGAGTCCTTATGGTCGACGGCAAGAAAGGCATCAAGTTGCCTAATGGTTTATACCTACGTTACCCTAACTTGAGAGTGCAGACCACCGACGGCAAAGATGAACTTGTTTACGATAACAAAAAGGGCCGGATGTCTGTGCCAACTAGAATATACGGTGGTAAGGTGATTGAGAATGTGTGTCAAGCTCTAGCCCGCATCGTGATCGGTGAGCAGATGCTAATGATTGCTAAGAAATACAAAGTCGTCATGACTGTGCATGATGCGATTGCTTGTATCGTCCCGGAGCAGGAAGTTGAGACTGCTAAAGAATATGTTGAATTGTGTATGCGTATACGCCCACAGTGGGCCCCCGACTTACCATTAAATTGCGAATCGGGTTTTGGTAAAAGTTATGGAGATTGCTGATGCGTGTACTGTGGAAGTACATCAATAAACGCACAAGGGACGTACATTTTTCATGGGGAAGATGGAGCCGAGGCGATGCTTATGGCTTTTGGGAATTTAGATTACCTCCGGAGGGATAATGACTGATGATATTGTAGAGATGGCTAAACAAGCAGGTTTTGAAAGGCTTGGTGTATATGCTCAATTTGGCAATGATTGGGTGGGTTTTACTAAAGACCTTGAGACTTTTGCCAAACTAGTAGCAGAAAAAGAACGTAGGGCATGTGCAAGGATATGTGCTGAAGTTGGCATGTGGGATTTAGTACATGAAATTGAAGGAAGGGGACAAGAATGACTAAAGATGAGCCTGTTGCGTGGGGCATGGAAAAAAACGGAGTTATCCTTGATGTAATCTGCCCTGCCGAGCACGAGCGTGAAGAAGGTGAATACACCATACCTCTTTACACCCAAGCAGAACGCACATGGATAGGACTGACAAAAATGGAACTTGTAAAGTGTGGAGTTTTTCCTTGGGGGAATTCGTATCAACTTTATCAAGCAATTGAATTCAAGCTGAAGGAGAAAAATCATGGCTAATATCATATGGTCATTCAGTAGCCTTAAGACATTTCAGCAATGCCCTAAAAAGTATTACCACTTAAAGGTAGCCAAGGATGTTAAAGATACAACAGGTGAAGCGGCGCTGTACGGAACAGAGATGCACCTAGCGGCAGAGGAGTATATCCGTGACGGTAAAGACTTACCGCCAAAGTTTGAGTACCTGCGTTCTTCTTTAGACAGATTGAATGCAATTGAAGGAGACAAATATTGCGAAGTAGAGCTTGGTTTGACACGGAACTTAGAAGAGTGCACTTTCGATGCTCCGAATGTGTGGTGGCATGGGGTGGCCGACCTAGTGATTATCAATCGGAAGTCGGGGACGTGCTATTCGATAGATTACAAGACATCAAAGAATGCGAGATATGCGGACGTGACGCAACTCGATCTCGTCGCTTGTGGGCTATTCGCAAAATTTCCGGAAGTGAAGAGGATAAAGTCGGCGCTTATGTTTGTAGTGAGCAAGGAATTTATCAAGGCTGAGCACGTAGCGGAAACAAAACAGAAGTACATGGATAAAGTTTTACCTCATATTGACCGACTGGAAGCATCATTTCAGAACGGCGTATGGAATGCTAAGCAAGGTGCATTGTGCGGGTGGTGTCCAGTCACCCATTGTGAACATTACGTAAACAGGAGTAGAAAATGAACGAAGACGAACAAGCGGCGTTAGCCTATTTAAAACTGCAAGATGATGCAAGGAAATTGATTCGAGATGTTATTTTTGATTTACTATTGGTCAAAGATGACCCTGCATCTGAGATCGTTCACAGTGTGCTTATTGACATCATTCGGACTGCAATTGAGGACAAAATAGATGTGAGTAGTAACGATGTCAATCCCATAAAACTTCCGCAACATAAACTTCAAGATGCAATCCTTAAACTAGTATTTCCACACAGGAGTTAACATGACTGAAGAGGAAAAACAACAAGCGGTGGCTTATTTAAAACTGCAAGAAGATGTGAAGCAACTGATAATTGACACCATATATAAAGAATTACAAAACTATGGGAGCCCCTTACATAACCATATTACCACTGCAGTGCTTGGCAATTATTCAACAGACCAAAAAATTAAAGACGTTATCAAAAAACAAATGGAGAAATTCTAATGACTGAAGAAGAACAACAAGCAACACTAGCGTACATCAAACTGCAAGACGATGTAAAGGGAATGATTGTAGATGTAGTGACCAAAGAATTTATAAACAAAGAAAGTAAACTTAGTCGTTTTATCGGCAATTACATTGAGCGCACCGTGGTCAATGTAATCGGCAGAACAGTGCACGAAGAACTTGACAAGTACAAACAGCAAATGATAATGGAGATCTGCCTAGCAGTAGGTAAAACAATGCAAGTTGCTGATAAACAAGGCCGTACTCCTTTATGGGAAACCGACCCCGCAGAATTTGGATTGGGCGAAGCGGATTTAAATAGCCACATGATCGAAGGAAGTCAAAATGCCATACGTAAACAAACCTAGACCGTACAAAAAAGAGTACAAGCAACAAGTGGAGCGTGGTGAACACGAGTCCCGCATGGAGCGTCAGCGTGCCCGCAACGAGATGGACAAGAAGGGCATCGACCGCAAGGGTAAAGACATCGACCACACAATTCCCTTATCCAAGGGCGGTACAAATGCTCCGTCGAACTTGAAACTCAAGACCCCAAGCGCCAACCGATCTTTCAGTAGAAACAGTGATCACACGGTCAAAAAGAACAAACCCAAGAAATGAGCTTAGCTACATACAACTGGCCCCGACCACACGGATACACTCCGTTCGCCCACCAAGTTCAGACTGCGGATTTCTTGACCAAACACCGAAAGGCATTCTGCTTTAACGAGCAGGGTACAGGTAAGACTGCGTCAGTCATTTGGGCAACCGACTACCTCATGACACGGGGTATCTTAAAGCGGGTTTTGATTGTATGTCCACTCTCGGTGATGAAGGCCGCATGGCAGGAAGACTTGTTCAAGTTTGCCATACACCGCAGGGTCAGTGTTGCTTACGGCAGTGCACGTAAACGCAAAGAAATTGTTCTTGGTGGCGCTGAGTACGTCATCATTAATTTTGATGGGATTGAGATTGTTAAGAATGAAATCATTCAAGGTGAGTTTGACCTGATCGTGGTTGATGAAGCGTCAGCCTATAAGAACGCACAGACAAACAGATGGAAAGCGATGAGGGATTTGGGCAAGCACATCCATGGACTGTGGATGTTGACTGGAACGCCAGCCGCTCAAAGCCCTGCGGATGCTTACGGATTGGCAAAGTTAGTCAGCCCAACCAACGTACCAAAGTTCTTTGGTGAGTTTAAAACACAAGTGATGTACCGAGTCAGTGAGTTTCGTTGGTTACCCAAAGCCGACGCTGATCAAACAGTACACAAAGCTCTTCAGCCCGCTATCAGATTTGAGAAAGCACAGTGCCTAGACCTGCCACCACTTACCTATACTGATCGAGACGCACCACTCACGCCGCAGCAGTTGGCGTACTACAAGAAACTTAAGAGTCAGATGTTGATCGAAGCAGCGGGTGAAGAAGTCAGTGCTGTCAATGCCGCATCTAAATTAACCAAGCTACTTCAGATTTCATGTGGTTCAGTGTACACAGACACTGGGCAGGTGGTGGACTTTGATGCGTCGAGCCGACTGAAAGTGGTCAAGGAAGTGATTGATGAGTCGAGCCACAAGGTGTTGATCTTTGTTCCATTCACCCACACGATTGAATTGTTAACGAAATACTTAACCAAGAACGGAATTACAAACGATGTTATTAACGGCGATGTGAGTGCAAACAGACGTGCAGAGATTATCAGAGAGTTCCAGAGCAATCCAGAGCCAAAGGTTCTCGTCATTCAGCCACAAGCCGCATCTCATGGTTTAACCTTAACCGCCGCCAACACAATCATATGGTATGCTCCGTGCACCAGTGTTGAAACCTATCTCCAAGCAAACGCAAGGATTGATAGACCCGGGCAACGTAATCCAATGACGATCGTACACATAAGAGGTAGCGCAGTTGAGAAGCGCTTGTACGAAATGCTCAGGAACAATATCAATAACCATGCGAAAATAATTGAGCTTTATAAACAAGAATTAGGGGAAGAAGACTTGACAATGTCTAACCCCGACGTATAATAACAAAACCATAACAAAGAAAGGAACTAATTATGGACGATCAAGTTCAGGAAGAAAAGCCCTCCGTTGATTCTCTAGCCCAAACGTATATCAAGATGCGTGACAAGCGAGAGGTACTCAAACGAGACTGGGAAGCTAAAGATACCGAGATTAAAGCTCAGATGGAAGTCATCGAGCAAGCACTGCTTGATCTTTGCAAAGAGATCAACGCAAACAGTATCTCCACCAATCATGGCACGGTTATTCGATCAGTTAAATCACGGTACTGGACGAACGACTGGGATTCATTGTATCGAGTTATCAAAGAACACGATGCATTCGGCCTGCTTGAGAAACGAATTCAGCAAACGCATATGAAAGAGTTTCTACAAGAGAATCCAGATCTTCTCCCCGCTGGCCTCAACGTGGAGAATCAATACACCGTACTTGTTAGACGTAAAAAGGAAGAGTGAAATGAGTAACGTAGCATTATTTAACCAAGACTTACCCGACTTTCTGCAATCTGCGCCAGTCAGTGAGTTAACCAAAAACTTGGCCGGTAAATCTGGCGTCCCCCGTATTGTGCCCAAGAACGGAATCTTCCGTAAGATGCTCGGCACTGATGAGCAGGGCAAAGTTAAAGGCGATTTGGAAGTTGTGATCATCAACGCTTCACCAAAAGTGGGACGTATTTTCTATGTAAAAGCATGGAATCCTGAGTCAGAGCCAACATCACCCGACTGCTTCTCTAACGATGGCCAAACACCCGATAAAGGTTCAACCAATCCACAAGCTGAGCGTTGCGATTCTTGCCCCAACAACATCAAAGGTTCAGGTCAAGGCACATCCAAGGCTTGCAGATACACACGACGTATTGCAGTGGTTCTTGAGGAGGACTTTGGTACTTCATTAGAAGGCCGAGTCTACCAAATGAACTTGGCATCCAAGTCTTTGTTCGGTGAAAGCATCGGCGACAACAAGTTTATTTTTGAAGACTACACCAAGCACTTGGCTAATAACGGCAAGAGCATTGAGCACGTTGTCACTTCATTGAGCTTCAATGAGAACAATGATAACCAGTCTATCCTGTTCACGCCTATGCGCTATATCAGTAAAGATATTTACGCAGTCACAAGCAACGCCGCCGCCAAGCCTGAAGTGCAGAAGATGGTCATCATGACACCATATGAAGCACAAGCAAGTGGTATGAAATCTTTGCCGAAGGCTGAGCCAAAAGCTGAAGCGGTTCAAGAGCCAATCCAAGAGCCAGTCAAACGTCCTAAAGCTGAAGCCCCTGCGGTTGCGCCCAAGAAAGACTTAGACGATGTTCTCAAAGCATGGAGTGAGGAATAAGTATGAGCTATGGTTACAGTCAACGTTTAATTGAAGCGAATAAAGTAGCAGATGATTCGTTGGGTGTAGCCCTTGGCCGTTTGTGCATTGAACGAAGCATTCCAGTTAACACGGTTGCCGAGTACCTCGGTGTAAGTCGTGCTACGATTTATAATTGGTTTTGGGGTTCAACACTCCCAACCAAAGGCCACAGTGAACTGATTGTTTCGTTCATGCGTCAGCACAAGAAACGGAAGTAAACATGTTTGATCTACTAGATGCTGTTCTACCAGCAGAGGGTAGGTACTGCGTGTTTGGTTTGGGTAAGTTCCCAGACCAGCGCTTCTGCGATACACGTGCTGAAGTTGATGTAATAGCGCAAGAGTTTGTCAAAAACAAAGTCAATGCTTTCTATGGCTGTGCCAAGTATGGAGAACTGAACAACAGGACTCATGCGAACGCACAGTTCTTTAGAGCACTATGGGTTGACATTGATTGTGGTATTGCAAAAGCTGCTGAAGGCAAGGGCTACGCTACGCAAGCGGAAGGTTTAACTAGGTTCAAAGAGTTTGTCAGAGCCGCCCATCTACCTACGCCAATCGTAGTGGATTCAGGTTATGGCATCCATGCATACTGGTTGTTGGAAGAAACAATACGCCGACCCGAGTGGGAAGCATTGTCCGATAGACTTGAAGAGCTGTGCAAAGAGCACGGACTCATTGTTGACCCTGCTGTTTTTGAAGCATCCCGAGTACTTAGAATACCCGGAACTTTTAACTTTAAAGGTGAAGAGCCTGTTGAAGTAAGAGTACTCTACGAAAATTCTTTGCGTGTTCCATACGCAGAAATGAAAGAACTACTCGGCGCCCCCGAGCCTAAAGAAGAACGGCCTGATTTTATCCCGAGGACGATGAGCCCTTTGATGACTCAGTTGGTATCCAACAGAGTTAGACGGTTCAAGACCATCATGATGAAGTCGGTTGAAGGCACAGGTTGTGCACAGCTTTTGCACTGCTTTCAAAACCAAGACACGATTGAGTATAACCTTTGGCGCAGCGCTTTATCCATTGCTGCTTTTTGCGTAGACAGAGATACTGCGATCCACAAGATTTCAAAAGACCATCCTGACTATGACTTTAGAGCAACCGAGCGCAAAGCCGATGACGTTGTAAAGACAGGTGCACCGCACCACTGCTCGACATTTGAGAAGAACAATAAAGGATTTTGTGATGGCTGTATGCACAAGGGCAAGATCAAATCTCCCATAGTGCTCGGCGATGAAGTTGCCGAAGCCGACGATGAAGATAACACGGTTGAGATTGAGAGCGAAGAAGGCACGGTAGAGACGCATCAGATACCTGAGTATCCGTTTCCATTTTTCCGTGGTAAGAATGGTGGTGTGTACCGCCGTTCAGATGAAGAAGAGGGTGATGTAACCCAAGTGTACGAACATGATTTGTACATCGTTAAACGTTTGGTAGACAACAATGCTGGAGAGGTAGCCCTTGTTAAACTGCACCTGCCAAGAGATGGGGTGAAAGAGTTTGTAATTCCACTGACTGCAATCACAGTCAAAGAAGAATTGAGGAAAGCGTTAGCTCACTACGGCGTAGTGTTGTTTGCAAAACAATTGGATCAAGTGTACATCTACATGATGACATTCATTAAAAACATGCAGGTAGAAAGAAAGGCAGACATTATGAGAACACAATTTGGTTGGGTCGAAGGTGACAGTAAATTCATCCTCGGCGAGCGTGAGATAACTAAAGATGGGGTGTTTTATAGCCCACCATCCCATGCAACAAAAGGTATCGTTGAGCATGTGCATGCCAAGGGCACATTGGAGAAATGGAAAGAAGCATTCAACATGTATGCGTTACCCGGACTTGAGCCCCATGCGTTTGCCGCACTGACATCGTTTGGTTCGCCCTTGCTGAAGTTCACCGGTATGAGTGGTGCGATCATTAACTTGATTCACGAGAAGTCTGGATCAGGTAAATCAACAGCTTTGTTTATGTGTAACAGCGTATACGGACATCCTGTTAAGCTGGCATCGCAGTGGAAGGATACGCCCCAATCCAAGATGCACCGACTAGGTGTGATGAACAACATCTCCAACACGATTGACGAGATTACAAACACATCCCCACTGGAGTTCTCTGATCTGGCTTACAGCATATCTCAGGGTAGGGGCAAGGACAAGATGCGAGCCGACCGAAACGAGATGCGGGTCAATAATACAAGTTGGAACAACATGACCCTGTGCTCATCCAACGCTAGCTTCTATCAAAAGTTGGGTTCCCTAAAGACTTCCCCTGATGGCGAGTCCATGCGCTTGATTGAGTACAAGATTGAGCCAAGTAATGTGATTGATGTTGCTTTGGGCAAAGAGATGTTTGACCATCAACTCAGGGAAAATTATGGTCACGCAGGGGAAATTTATTGCCAATGGCTTGTGAATAACCTTGAGGAAGCCAAAGATTTGGTTCGCCAAATCCAAGCTCGAATCGACAAGGAAGTTAACTTTACTGCACGTGAGCGTTTTTGGTCAGCCGTTTGCGCTTGTAATATTGCCGGTGGATTGATTGCCAAGAGCCTTAGACTGCACGACTACGACATGAAGTTGGTTTACAAGTGGTTGGTCAAGATGCTCAATGACATGAGAGAAGACGTGAAACCTCCAGCGGATCTGCCTATTTCAATACTGGGAGACTACATCAACTCACATTTGCCTAACGCTTTGGTTGTGAATGGCGAAGTAGACTCAAGGAGTGGACTCAACAGCGCACCGCTACAAGAGCCAAGAAATGAGTTGCTCATCCGTTATGAGCCCGACACCAAGAATCTTTATGTAACAGCCAAGTCTTTCAAAGACTACTGCGTTAAGTACCAAATTAACCATAAAGAACTACTAGTCAAACTAAAAAATCTAGGTTTGTACAAAGAAACTATTAATAAGCGCATGGCCAAGGGCATGAAGGTTGTGTCTCCTGCCGTACGAGTATTGATGTTTGATGCTTCATCAACAGAGTTTTTACAGATCGAATATGAAAATAGAGACGGTGAGTTATCAGATCAACTGGAAACGGTTTAGGAAGGGAACTTCTTTCTTCATACCCTGTATTGATGTTAGAGCCGCCCGTGAAACATTGCACACAGTTACAAAACGGCTAAAGATCGACACGATTTCAAAATGTGTCGTTGAAGATGGCATAAAGGGATTGCGGGTATGGAGAGTCTAATTTATAATTCAGGCGTTGGCTTCTTGCAGTTGCCGACATTTCTCCTGTGAAAGTTAGTTCCTTTCATCTTTCAACCCCGCCTATGTGCGGGGATTTTTTATGGGCTTTGCCTTTCCCGTTCGTAAAGAGCTTCCCTAGATGGGCGTATTGCTTGGTCTATTAACGGTACATTATGTTCTGTTAATACTATGCCTTTGTCAGCGCCAGCCCTTTGCTCTGCACGTTTTTCAATAGAGTTAAGTATTTCTTCTGGCGTTATGGCGAACGATGGGTACTTGGCGTCAAACTCTTTTATCTTATCCAAATATGCTTCAAACCGTTCATTATTTGAGTTTCTAAACTCTCTATCAAGATTATTGAGCAATTGAGTTTTTTGGTTATTTATTCGTTGCTCAAGTTTAGATACCTCAAAATTAACATACTGCGCATTTGATAATATATCGGAACGGAAGCCAATGGCCTGCCCAATCAATTCACCTTTTTTGAAGGAGTCAGCTTCAAGTAGTGGGGCACCTTTGTAATCTTTAGCACCCTCAGTTGCATACTTATATGCAGTAACGTAATTGCGGAAACCAGCGGGTACACCTTTTTCTACACCTTTTTGGTAATCCCCATTCATAAACGCTTCGTATGACTCTGCTAGTGACAAGAGCATATTTGCTGCTGGACCAGATTTTTCCAAAGCCATCGCCATTGCACTATCTCTAACTGTCTTGGTCTCTTTGGTATCCCTTGAGAACATGTTATTGATACCAGCACGGTCGGCTACGTTTAAGCCAGTCAGCTTATTAATAAATCCACGCTCTAGCACATCATGGGATGTAGGGAACATCTCGGGTAGAAGTACCGTCCTAAACCATAACTCGGGATTCATTGACCGCAAGTCTTCTGGCATATCGGGGTCTTTGAATATATCTTTCCATGCTTCACCTAATAACCCCATCACTGCGCTAAACCCGGGCAGCCCCACTGCACCTGCCAATATAAACGTAGTCATAAGTGTACCGAAGAACTTTTTAGCCGCTTCAGCTTTGGTGCGCCCGTTCATGGGCTTGATCATCTCTTTGAAGTTCTTAACCAAGAATGTCGTCACGTGCAACGGATACATGGTGAACTGTAATGCAAGTTTGCCGATCGGCCCCTGCATAACCAAAGGACGATTGTATGTGCCGTAGTTGCCAAGGGCTTCATTGGTGTCGGTTACCGCTTGATCTATGGATGTTTTAAAGTCTTTGCCCGCTTGTTGGTTCAAACGGAACGAAGCCAAGTACAGCATCTCACGAGACAAACGTTCAGACGAGTGCATCAAACCGCCGAGCACCAATGCATCTACGGTGTTTTTAGCAAGCTCCATTTTGGGGCCATACAACTTTTCTGTTGGTTTGCTCTTGTAGTCAAAGATTGCGCTGGCGTACGTAGACTTAGAAACATCCCGCGCCATCATTTCTGTAACCGCTTTGCGCTCCAAGGGAGTTAAATCTTTAGAGTGCTCAAGACTGGGCGCAACCCAGTTAACTGAGCCGTCGGCGTTGGTCTTTTTGTAACCGTACAAACTCCAGAACTTCATCATTCTTGTGAGTTCTCTAGCAGCATTAACTGCACCGTATCTGGACAACACAGGCACACCGGTTTGGAACACGCTCAATGGTTGAAGCAACGCAGAAGATGCACCCGATAAATACCAAACAAACGATGCTTTGTTCAATGAACTGGCTATTGCTCCAGCCGCAGTGGGTGGAGGTGGGTTCAACTGATTGGCCACTCGGTCACGCATCTCGCTGACATAAGGTTCTAACTCAGGATGACCCTCAATACTGGTCTTGGCATCACGCAAAGAGTTATGCATCTGCGACGCATACTTGATACGGGCTAATTGAATAGCCATCTTTGAAGTTGTACTGGATACGTTCTGCAAAAAGTCTGTACTGAAACCGGTGATATTCTTACGGTTAATAAACTGTTTGCGGAAACTTTGCTCCGGCATGGTGTTCAAATAGATTTGATAGATTGAATCCATCAATGCTTCTTTGGCATCAGGGTCGGTTAAATCAGAAGACTCGATACTGGAGAAGATGCTCTTGAGCAAATCACTGGAGGCATACGACTCAGTGCGCAGACCCTTGATGTCATTGCCCATCCTGAATTCTTTATCGTGCACCAACTCATCATAATTATCTTTACGACGCTGTTCAAAAGCGGCATCAGATTCACCGGGTTTTTGCTTAATCTTTTCATCTGCCATAGCCTGTGCAGCGGCATCACGCTCCTGCATAGACTGATACATGTAGAACTGACGAGTCTTACCCGTACCGACAGCCAACCAGTAATCTCCACGGCGCACCAATGGGAAGTATGGACTGATCTTTTTGCCTTTTTCGTACAGTTCTCTGAGTTTAGCCATGATGTTGGCTTGCTCAGCAATGCTCAATCCTGACTTAGAAACTTGATCGTTCAGCAGTTGTGTGTAGTAGTCGGCCAAATCTTCAAAGTGGTTTTTGACTAACTTAAATACTTCTTGTCCCTTGGGCCCAAGTTCAGCGTATGCTTTATCTAACCTAGCACTACGTTCTTTAGCCCCAGGATTTGATGGATCAACTTCTGCTATCGTAGATGCAAGCGCAATATCTTCTAACTTACGTTGTAAACTTGGGTCTTCCAAGTATGCATTGTGGATAATCTTGGATATCTCACCGCCAGAAGCCAACAGGTTCTGCATCATCCCAGACATCTTCTGCATTAGCAAATAGGTGTTGCTCAACTCAGGCACTCGGTCTTTAGCCCAGTCGGTTAAAAACTCAGTTGTCGATGCTTTGAGAAGCAACCTGCGCTTTTCGTAATCAATTTTGGCCCACAATCTTCTAAGTGCAGGGATAGCCGCTTTGGGATTACGTGCAATTTGTACAGCCTGTACGCCCTTGGCCATTTCTTCAGCGGTTCTAGATTGGTCGACTTTAGCGAATGCCTCGTCAACTGCTCTTTCAACTTGCTTCTGTGTACGTTGGATTTCAGCAGGGGTTTCTTCTTCGCCCTCTTCTTCCTGCGTTGTAGCCATTGACATGGTTTTGGCAGCTTCATTCTTTTCGCCACGCTCAACCAAACGCTGCATGGGAGTCTTTTGTGCTTCTAAGATACCGCCAGTAATATGCACCAAGTCTGACAGGCCAGTGTAATAGCCATCGCCCAAACCAAATACATTTAGGATAGAACGAACAAACTTACTGAATATAGAGTCTTCAGTGTGTACACCTTTGACCAGATTCAAAAACCCTTGCACATCTTGATCAGACATGCCATAGGCTAAGAACTCATCGGGGTCGGTGAAGATGGTTAAGTCACCATTGGGTTCTTTGACCGACTCAATACGCTCAATCACATCCTTGGACAAATACCCAGCAGCTTTTTCTTCTAGGTATTGCTTCTTAGCCCGAGCCATCAAGTCTTGTATATTGCGAGCAAACTTGGCTAGAGGAGAATTGAGATCGTAGCCACCTTTTAGTGATTTCAATCCGATGCGTAACTTTTGTAGCGTAGCAGCATGCAGTGCTTCGTGAAGCACGTCAATGTTATTGATACCTTGGTGGGGGCCATCTGCCCTAACAAAAATATGTTTTTCACCAGTGGCCAAGTCATAAACGTACGTAGCACGTGCAGTATTCCACATATCAATGTGGTCTTGCAAAGCTTCGGGCAACGGTTCACCTTCTACAACAGAAGTAAATTTAACCCCACCTACAAAGCCAATTAGCTTTTTAGCCAAAAGTCTTTGGAATGCATTACCTGTCTTGGCAACAATCTGCAACGCTTGAGTAGCATTCTTGGCGTAGTTAAACCGAATGTTTGGCGCAGCCCTGCCTGCTCTTGTACCTACCGTAGTAGTGTGACCAACTTCTGTTTTCTTGGCACCCTTGGTCTCATTTGCGATTCTTGCTTCCGCTTTTGTGATGTCCTCGGCATTGGCATGTTTAGCTAAAGTTTCCCCGATTCGTTTGGCAACTGCACGCCCTTGCGTAGCCTTTTTGTGCTTGAGCAAGTTGTATATCGCAGTTTCACGCTCGGCCTTAGATGTTGGGTTCTCAAGTTGAGGAGTTAACTTTTTGTGCGCATCATCCGCAGCTTTGCTGACTCGGTTGTACTCGTTCTTTTCCTCTTGTGTCTTTGGAACGGTAGTCGGTCTTGGTCCACCTTTAGGCCCACGCTTTTGCTTGGGTTCGGTAGGGACTGCTTCAGTTTTAGTTATTTGTTCGTTCTTAGGCACAACCCCCAATTTTTTACCGGCCTCAAATATCTTAGTTTTTTCTTCGGGGTTAATAGATGGATCATCAGCAATAGATTGTCTAAAATCTGCATTCCCTAAATCAGCGGGTATAAAAGGCCAATCTTGGTTCCATCCAGCTTCTTTTTGAGCGTCTAAAGCTATTTGACGTACTGGACTTACAGTAGGTGTTTCTTTTACTGGCTGTTTGGCTGCGGGTGTTTCTTGTCCTTGCGCTTCTGTTTGCTGGGCTTGAGGGGTTTCAGTGCCACTTGGAGGTACTCCTTGATCTTGAGGCTGAGCTTCGGGTTGAACTTGTTGTTGAGCTTGTTGGGCGAGCAGAGCATTACGCTCAGCGGTAATTGCATCCCATTGAGCACGATTCTTTGTGCCTTTACTGGGACGACGGCCTTGGGCTGTTGTGAATTGATTACGCTTTTCTTCAAGCGCTTTGACTTGCTCCGCAATTGACAATGCGGGTGCTGGCGTAGGCTCAGCTACTGGAGCGGGCTGCGCTGTTTCTCCAACATTAGTTGGTCCAGCATTCGGCTCAGCAGAAACCATTCCATCTCGTTGAGGGGTTCCAAGTCCTGCGGTGGGCTGAGTTGTAATGGGCTGGACAGGTGCTCCAGTGCTAACTCCACTTGTTTCAGTGACAGGCTTTCCAACATTTTGTTCCTCCTCTTCAGCAAGCGCATCAGCTTCCCTTTGCTCTTTAATTTGTTTTAATGCCAGTTCCTTGGCTTTCTCAGGCGCATGCCCAGCCGCAATAAAATCTTGCGTGAGCTGATCCTCTTCGGTTTCAACAGGCGTAGATGGTACTTTACTTGCTTGAGCTTCTTGCGCTTCAAGTGCTTGTTGATCTTCTAAGTCTACACGACGTTCAGCTTCACGCTGGGCATCTTCAGGTTCCCAACCTTTTAATTTACCAGCAATTTCATCAATGCGAGCTTGACGTTCTGGCGCAGGTGCAGGTGTAGTTATTGCCGGTTTTTGTTCTTCCGCAGCTAGACCCGGAGCCAAAGGCGCCGTTTGACCGGCAGGGGGTGGGGGAGGTGGAGGAACGTTTGTTTGCCCAGCAGGGGGTGCAGGGGTTTGTTGCATTGAAGCAGCAAGACGAGCTCGTGCTCCGCCAACACCACCGGGCAGTATTGACATACCGTATGCGCCAGCAGTTGTATTGATATAGTCTTCAATAGCTTTTTTATCACCTAGCGGCAGCCCTGCACCGTAACGTTCGGCCGCAGTTTGAAGCAGTTCGGGTGGTGTTTCTTTTGACCCAGTTACAAGAATGCCTTTTGCAACATCAATTAAAAAGTTTTTGGTTGAAGGCGATGCCTTCATAATAGATTCAAGACCAATCTTATTGGCAACGTAGTCGGCAGTGGCATGTACTGCGGAAGCAATACCGACTTTACTCATGTCGATATCATCAATAGTCTTAGCATTTTCTAATGCGCGGCCGCCAACCTCTCCCAAACCATGAGCTATTGCTTGCCCCGCCATGCCTAAATTTGAACCGTATTCTTTAGCACCAACTTTAGCAAGCGCTGTTTTTTCTTCTTTAGTTAAAGTTTTGGCAGCTTGTTCAGCAGTAAACTTTTCTACTGCTTTAGCCGCAGCTTCTTTACCTTCCTTAGCTGCTGTTTCTTCAAATATAGTCTTAGCTGCTTCTTTGATGCCTTTTCTAACCAAAGTACCTTCAAGTAAACCCATTGTTGCCCCAGCAACAGTGCCTTCTGGCCCCACTGCGGATCCTAGTAAAGAACCAGCTGCCGTTGTTGCTACCGTTTCAGCTATGTTGGCAACACCCGCACCCATTTGATAGGGGATGTATTTGGTAACAACCGTACCAATACCTTTTTTATATGCATCGGTAAAATTATTAGTGCTTCTAGCAGTTTTCTTTTGCTCCGCCTCAGCTTCTTTATAATTTTGTAGCCCATGCTCAACAAGATAATTAGAAACGGGGCCTTCGCCAAAAGCTTTTTTCATACCTTGGCCTATCATAGCTTCAGCACCGCCTAAAATACTTTTGGTTTGCGGTATATAGTCACTAAGCCCACGACTAAACGCGGACTCATCCCCAAGTGAAGTGCTGTCTAAAAACTGTTTACGTGCGGTTTCTATGTCGTCCTTGGGGACTTTAGGCGCAACAACTTGATCAAAATATTGATCTCGTGCAGCAGTTTTCTCTGCATCAGGCAGAGCTTGGTATGCATCACTATCGACTACTTCTGCCCATTTCTTAGCCATAAGTTACCTTATTCCCAAAGGTGATTATAGTTTCCACTTGTTGTGGGTGTTGCTGTAGGAGCAGAAGCTGGATTTTGTTGTTTATACTTTTTAATAAAATTTGTTTCCCATTCTGCCTGAGCTGCTTTATCGTTAGGTTTAATTTGCCTATAAGTAGAATCAAGAAGTTTAGCTGAGCGCATAGCAGCATCTAAATTTTTGTTTTCTACAACATTAGTTGCTTGCTCTTTAAGGCTTGCACTTGTTGGGCCCGCCTCAGATATACGCTCGATTGGGTGTGAATACTGCAAAGATTCTTTAGACGCTTGAGCATAAGCTGTTTCTTTTGACATCCCTTTAGCTATCAACTCTTGCGCTCTATTCTCTGTGTATATTTCGGGCGTTTTAGTTTGACCCGCACCAGCACCTTTAGCCAATCTAGCTTGTTGAGCAGCCAAATAACCCAAAGCTTTTGTTTTCTCAAGTTCAAATTGCGTACCTTTAAGGGCGGCAGCATGGCTAGCAGCAACACTTTCTGCGGCGTCTTTATAAAGCCCCAATTTTTCTTTTCGTTCTGCATCGGCCAAATGGAAACGCATTTCATTTCTGTGTGCTTTAGCAGCTTGGTCAGCCTTCAATGCCTCGCCATATGCACTGCCAAATTCACCACCTGCGTTACCAAGAGCACGAACAAAGTTATTACCTTGGGCCATGGCCGCAGCCGCTTTAAGAAGCGCTATGCCTTTACCTTGTTCTAGTTCTTTAGGAGCACCAGCTTCTTGTTCTTGAATGCTACTTCTGTAATCTGCATAAGGATCACCGCCACCCATAACTTGTCGGGCGTTCAACATTTCTTGAGCCACTTCGCTATTGATCTGAGCTTTGGTTGGCGCAGTATATTTTGTGTTTTGAATCTGGGTCATATACGGAGTAACAGCATTTGGGTTTCCACCACCCTCATTTTTACCGTCATCATCATCGTCACCATCTTCGCTATCCCCACCCTTAGCAAAAGCCACAATACCGCCGGTACCGTAGTAATGTTCCAAGTCACTGTCAACACCGGGAGCAACCATTCTGTTTTGGTTGACTGCGGCTACTGTGCTATCTTTAATTGAGGGTTGAGCTTGGGCGGCAGGAGCCTGTTGAGCGGCCTGTGCCGTCTGCATCATGTTAGATTGTTTTAGCTTTTGCAGAGCATTAAGCGCAGTATAGGGGTCAGTGACCGTGTTTTGGCCGCCCAACAGAGCTTGCTCTAAAAGCTGGGGCTGATTTTTGTACTTCTCAGCGACGATTAACGACTGATCCATTATGCCTCCTCACGCAACTTGCGTAGTGCAATACCGCCCAAACCATGACTCTTAACATGGCCGCCTTTAGCAAACAACTTAGCCAAACCCGCTGCTCCTAATCCCAAAGAGGCAACGGTCTGTGCAGTGGTAGGCGGTGCTTGATAAACCGAGCTCGCCGTTGTACTCGTAGGTAGACCCCGAATAATATCCGACATGAAGCCCATTTGCTGGTATGGATAGTTTTGCGCATTTAAATAGTCTTGATACTGATTGTTTAAGATGTTTTGCGCTTGCTGTTGCTGTTGAGTTCCAGCAGCATTTTGTAGCTGATTGATATCTACGTTTTGGGAGAATTGTTGGTTACCTAATGTACCCAATGTATTGGCGGATTGCAACGCCGTATTCAATCCTTGAAGACCAAGATTAGCACCAAACTGTCCTTGTTGGGCATTGAGCTGAGCTGCGTTAAGCGCTTGCCCTTGCTCGGTATTGAACTGCTGCATAGCGTTGTTGTATGCAGTGTTGTAACCTTGACCAATTAAGTTTTGATTTGAAAGTTGGTTATTTAAGTTTGTAGCCGCTGCTTGCACGCCAGCTCGTGAGCCACCAAACGCCCCAGCCTGTGCAGCTTGGGCATTTTGAGTTTGCTGAGCAGCACCTTGAAGTTGCTGTTGAATAGCCAACTGAGGCGCAAGAGACGCATTCAAGTACGGATTCATGTACTGTTGCGCAGTACCGGGCGCCGTGAAACTTTGGCTTTGGTATGGGTTATAGGTATAACCTGTATTCAATGCACCGAGTCCGGCTTCCCCAGCTATTGCAGTACCCGCTTGTTGTTGCGGTGCAGTTTGCATAAGCGCCGCATTTTGGAACGCTTGTTGTTGCAAAGGAGTAAACTGAGCAGTCCTGTCCCCCTGATACTGCATGTAGGGATTTTGCGATGGGTCAGTGTATGCTTGCGCTTGAGCAAGTAAGTTCTGCTCGGCGGGCGCCATTTCTGGCGTAAAGCCTACTTGGTACTGCTGGTACGTCGTTGGGGATGCATTTGTGGTTGTAGTCATGATCTTTCCTTATGCGGGAAGGTATTTAGCAGCCTTGGTATTTGTAGCCACTTTGTTTTTACCAACAGTTTTACCACGGGCTTTTTGAACTCTATCCATCATGGCATAAAGTTGTTTCGCTCCCGCTTCGGTTGAGCCATTACCCAGTTCAGATACGATACGTGCAGGGACGACAAACTCACCATCAGCTAAACGAGCAGGTTGCTTATGGCCAATGGTAGCAGGAATATCATCAGACACACCATCGCCGGGTCCACGAAGCAGTCGGCCGCCATCAGAATAACCGCCAAGATTGTAACCACCGTCGGCCATGCCACCGTGAGCCATGCTCATCAAACCACCAGTAGCACCGGAGCTAGGGTTGTAACCACTAGGGGTGCCGTCTGCATTGTAGTATTGGCCATTGATTAAATAATAACCAGATACGGGGTCGTAAACAGCTTTGTTGCCGTTTACATTGATTGAAGTACCAACCAAAGAATTACCAGTAGCACCAGAGGTACTTGCAGTATTACCCACCCCCGAACCCGAGCCAGTACTTGCAGTACTGTAATTAGGATTGAGTGTCAATACGTGTGTTTTAGAATCCACGTAATATTTTTGTGTGTCAGGGATTGTTGCAGATTGTGGGATACCCAAAACAGATTCACTGTATGGGATCATTACTTGGCCTGTAGAGCTTGAAGGTGCAATTGGGTAATTGCCCTGACCCATTAAATAGTTATAAGCAGCTTTAGTACCACCAGACAAAGTGTTGTACTTGGAATTGAATTCGTCCATTGAAGACACAGTCGGCGAAACATAGCCTGTGCTACCACCGCCTTTGGTATAGGTATCAAGCAAATTTTGCATGCCTGTAAAGCCGCCTTGAGGAATACCGGGGAGCACAGGAGATTCTGTGATGGTTCCGTTGGCGTTAACCACAGTTCCGCCACCTTCAATACCGGGGCCAGTAATACCACTAACACCGGATTTTAATGTAGATGCGGGGGTATTTTGAATTGCATTGGTTGCATAAGTTGCAGGGTTATAAGTACCGCCACCATCGCCAGTCCCGCCGCCTCCACCTGTGTTAATTACAGGTGTTTGTTTTTTAAGGTCCTGATATAGTTGCGCAGAGGTTTTACCTGTTGCGCGCATAACATCGGTTTCATTGATCCCGTACTGACTCATGGCTGCCTGAGCTTGCGCCAAGGTAGTAGTGGTAGCTGGATGATCGGCGATCCACTGATCAATGTTGTTGTTGATGTTTGAGAAGCCTTGATTCTGACCAATTGTGTAAATATCGCCAGCGCCGGTAAACGCTTTGCCTGTTGTTAAATTTGTGCCATATGCAGAGTTGGGTCTGTTAAAGTAATTCTGAACGTCGTTTTGATTGAGTCCAGAAGACTGAAGAGCCGCAGTAATGTCTGCGCCGGTGGCGTTTGGATGCGCTGCAACCCAAGCGTCCATGTTGTTATAAATTCCTTGCAG
>Ga0007867_1000208_pt1 | contig 23838 bp, 29 predicted proteins | sample CryBogCBH25Aug08_FD_71224 | JGI IMG/M metagenome (GOLD analysis project Ga0007867, IMG submission 71224) | Freshwater microbial communities from Crystal Bog, Wisconsin, USA - CBH25Aug08 | ecosystem: Environmental > Aquatic > Freshwater > Lake | place: Crystal Bog, Wisconsin, USA | collected... | reverse complement strand
AGTGTGATCGGATCCATGGCTTACTTTCCTGCGAGTGGATTGTCCATAGCTTTTTGGATTTTTGTATCGACTTCACGGCGTACATCCTTGATTGCTTGATCCACTTCTTTACTGTCTCGACGAAGCTCTTGCTGTACATCACGTACTGCTTGATCTGTTTCACGAGCACTTTGTTTTTGACTGCGTTCTACATTTTCAACAACGCCTTCAAGACGACGGATATCGCCTTTAAGGTCGTTTTTAATGTCACGAGTGTAATCTGCTGTTTTGTTTGCGCTGTCTTGAACCGCGGCTGCTGTTTCGTTTTGATTCTTTTCAATCACTGTCAAGCGTTTGTCAAACTCGCTCAAATCTGGTGCTACATATTCGGCAATCTTTTTCTTCATGCCCATATAGTCATTGTAGACTTGGAAACATCCATACAAGCCACCTATGATTGAACTTGCTAATGTGAATGCCACCATTAGTTTAGCTGGCGTAAATTCATAGCCACCAATACTAATTACTGTATCAGCACTTGCGTACTTCTTTACTGCTGCTTCTGCTTCGTCAATTTTTGCGTTAACGTCTTTAATTTCTTCTGTCATTTTAGTTTCCTAGTTTATATTGGCTCTCAACCATTTCATTCCAGAGTATTTCACTGGAACCACTTAATCGGCGTTGTGCGCTGCGATTATCGATTGTGGGCTTCCCGTATTGTCTTGCCATTTGTAAAGCATTTATATCGGGTACGATTGAATTTTGATATGCCGAGAAACCCGGGACATATCCCATTGTTGCCACTAGGGCACCTTGAGCTGCTACCTGTGCCTCCAATGAGGTAGCTTTTTTCATATTTTCTGCGGCTGCTTTGGCTTTTGCTTCGGCAGTCTTTTTCTCATCTGCCTTGCTTTCAGACTTGGTAGATGATGTTGATGCAGCTTTTGTATCGCTGCTGCTAGTACTTGATGTAGTACTAGTGGTAGTAGTTGTAGTCTGAGCCAAACTTGTAGCACTTGTTGGGCTACTTGTGCTTGGTGCGTTAACAACGCTAGTCACACTGGTTACACTAGTAGGACTGGTTGTAGAGGGTACAGTGGTCGCTGACTGTACAGGTGTTGGTGCGGCAACTGGTGCTGTAGTTGTTGTGCTGGTTGTAGTGGCTGTGACTGTAGGTGCCACATAGTTACTGCAACCTGGTTGTGGGTTAATCTTGCAACTGTCTGCAAACTGTTTGGCTTGGAATGCCGCAGCGTACCCGGGGCAGTCACTAGCAAACAACGCACTAACACGGCACTGTTGATCGTGATAGGCTGCTGCATATCCTGGGCATCGTGTACTGTACAGTTGACTCATGCTGCATTGCTGTGTCAAGTATGCTGCTTGGTAACCAGGGCAGGTCACGCTGTATAACTGATTTTGATTGCAACTTTGTGCAAACGCTGCCTGTGCATACCCGGGGCAAGTTGTTGAGTACAGAGCATTGGCTGTACATTGTTGATTAAAGTAAGCAGTCTGATATCCAGGACATTGTGTACTGTATAAAGGATTAGCTGTACATTGTTGAGCTAAAAATGCCTGTGCATAGCCTGGACAATCGCTTGCGTATAAGGGACTGGCTGTACATTGTTGATTGTGATAGGCCACTGCGTACCCAGGGCATTGTGTATTGCTCAATGGATTAGCTGTACACTGTTGATTAAACAAGGCAGTTTGGTATCCAGGACACCCTGTGTCATATAAAGGATTTAGACTACATTGTTGATTATAGTAGGCCGCTTGATATCCCGGACACGCTGTTCCATACAAGGGATTGATACTGCACTGTTGTTGAACATAGGCGGCTTGGTAACCCGGGCAGGTGGTGGCATACAGGGGATTGCCACTGCATTGTTGATTAAAGTAAGCAGTTTGATAGCCGGGGCAAGTTGTAGCATACAACGGGTTAGTCATACATTGTTGTGCTGTGTAGGCGGCTTGATAGTTGGGGCAGCTGGTGCTGCTCAAGGGATTTGACGCACAAGGATCGCTACCGTAGTTCAATCTAACATCAATGTTCTGTACTGCTGGTCCGTAGTAGCCGGCCCAACCTCGATTGTCATGTCCACTAAAGCTGATGCGTAGTCCGCTGACCGCACTGAGTGCATAAGGGTTGGTGAATGTCTGTGTGCCACTCATGGGTGTCCAAGCTGCCGCTGTTGCGCCCATTGAGTAGTTATAGCTCTGTAGAGTGGCACCATTGGGTGCTGTTAATGCTATATTACCAGTCAAGGTACCTGCATTGTAGCCATTGTTCCAATAGTTCCAATAGTAGTTGTAGCCGCTGATTTGCACACCACTGCCTTGTAGCGCATTATTGATGGCAATGGTTTGTTGAACAGTGGCTTGGTTGTAACTGAAATAGATTCCGCCACCCGCCTGCTGATTACCGGTATCTACATAGGCAGTGTTGCCAGTACAGCAACCCAAGGGATTTCGTGGGTTGGTGTTGATGGCTCCACTCATGCTCTGTCCAGTCCAGGCTAGTGGATTAACTAAATTGCCGGTAGTCTGTGTCTGCGCTAAACTGATTGATACTACCAACGCTAATACTAGCGCAAATAGTCGCTTCATTTCTTCTCAACTACAGCCCGAGGTTGACGTTGTGGATTTTCGTCCCATACCGCTTTGGCTTCTGCACCAATCTTACCGTCAATGGGGCAAGGTGTACCAGCACTCATCATAGCGTCCCAAACACGACGGTCTTGACACATAACTGCTACTGCGGCTACTTTCATACCCATATCAAACATGGTTTTGCTGAGTTTTAAGCGTTCACAATTCCAGTCTGTAGTTGTACCACCGAAGCTGATGCCCAGAATCTGTGTCTGTGCTGCGCCACCGAAACCCACAGCACAAACATCACTGTTGATATTAGTGATAGTTGGGCTGATAGCACTTGGGGGTGGGCTGATTACCTTAGTAGTTGTCTCACCATTTGTAGTGGTGGTACTGGTGCTTTGTGTGACGATTGGATCACTTTGTGCCATCACAACTCCGCAAGCCAAAGCCATAGCCAAAGCTGCGATTTTTTTACTAACTCCCTGCATTTTCAAGCTCCTGTTTTATTCTTATTATACCTCAAGGGCGTATTTATAACTTTATTTAACCAATCCTTGACATAGATTAAACTCTGTTTATATTATCGACAGAAGCAGGGATCACTTGAGTTAGTATCCTTCAATAAAGTAGGGATGCGTCAGACAACCCTTAACTCCTCCTAATAAATCTTTATCATTCTTCCAAAAACTGTCATTAACCCGACTTAAAATTGTGTCGAATTTTTTTATGCCGTCAAGAAAGCGTAAGTTGCTACCCTCTGACTTGTTCAAGTACCAACTGTCACGCAAACTCAGAATTGGACTACGCTTCTTGCCCACACTGAATGTCGTAATGTCCCATCCCGGGTAGATGAGTTGATGTAGCCCGTGATTGGTCAAATACCAAGTTTGATTGTTTCTGACGACACTGCCAAAGGGCTGAAAGTCTGTGCAAAAATTCACAGCGTTATGTGGTAATGTATCAAGTCCACGACGAACAGTATGCGCCTGTTTGATTAAGCCACTCACAAATTCTGGGCTCCAATAGAATAGCTCATCATACCACCCTGCAAATTCATTCTGCTGTAACAATGGACTCACACAGTTATCAACAAGGTCTTGGAATCTGATACAATACTTGCCATCAACTATAGACAGTCTGGGTTTCTCAGCGCCCCAAATGAATCCAATCTTGATGCCTCGATCAATCATATCAGCGTAGTCTCGAACAAACTTGCGTAGATATGCTCTGGCAAAGTTGTTGGGGCTGATTGTGGTATTCTGTTGAAATATAAAATCGTTGCGAATCTCTGGGTATTCGTAGATTTGTTCAATAAGCTGACTCTGATCAATCACACGATGTTTGATGTAGGTGTGCTGTTCTGTGACTTTTAAACTATATGGAATCGCAACTCGTACAACTTCTGCGTTGAAATTGCTGTCAGCATCGCCATTATCACCCTCAAGACTGTAGAACTGTGATATTTCGTCCAGTTTGATATCATTGTTTAGAAAAGTTTGCAAAACGTTTGTGCTGTCTGCCCCACCGCTGTAGAATAGCACAAGATAGTCATAGCTATCACGTATTTGCTGTGCTCGTTGGCGGTATAATTCTTGCAGTGATTCGTGTGGTTCTATTCGCCAATCAAAGGCTGCAAACACTTCATCATTGAAATGCCACTGTGGAAAATGTTTGGTTTGTTCTTGCTTTAGGATAGCGTCAAGTTTGCTATACGTCTTGTAATCACCTACAGTGTAGTATCCAAAGTGATCACGATTTATTTGTCCCATTTGCTTTTCAGGCCCAGTTGTTTGTACACTGTTTGTACAGCCTGTGCCTGACTCACACAATCTTCTAGCGCATTGTGTAGACCAGCTTTGCCTTTGACTCTGGGGTCACCGTGAACTTTAAATAGTGTTCTGCTGTCATTGACTTGCCAATACTGCCAAGGAGTTGGCCATCCATACTGACGATAGATGTGAGCCAAGATCACCATGTCAAAGACCGGACCCTGTGCCCAAACATTTTCAGCACCTACCAAGAATCTGTTGAGTTGACGATACATTTCTTCAATAGAAATTCTATCTTCCATACCCAGTGCTTCTTCTCTGACATCCTCTGCCTGGGTCCCCCACCAGTTCAGTGTATCTTCATTGATGGTTCTACCCTTTACTATCTGCTCGTCAACATCAGGCTTGATGTAAAGACCATCACCAATCTTGTTGCTGTATGGGTCGAACTTGACTGCACCAATGGTTAGGATAACGCTTTCTGGCAAAGTGTCCAGCGTTTCGATGTCCAACATTACATCCATGATTAAGGCTGTTTTAAGAGTTTGGTTGTTTCTGCGTGTGCTACACGTTTACGCAGACTGCTTGAACTAAAGCTGTGATCACGCCCATTGAATACCAGTTCGATGCCACGATCATAACATTCATGTTGTCCAGTGAAGTCTCTATCCTGATATTCAATGCCCAGAATACGAACGTCTATGGGTAAGATAAGAAGTAGGTCAATAAGATCCTGCTCCGTTTCATACACAACAACTTCATCCACATAACGACAAGCGGCCAACTGGATTTGACGCTCCACAATACTTTGAACGGGTTTATTTTTTGTATCGGGTCTATCAATTGTCGGGTCTGTTTGTAGCCCGCAGATGAGGTAATCACAGTGGTTCTTTGCCTCACTAAGCATTGCAATATGTCCTGCGTGAAGCATATCAAACGTGCTGAACGTGATGCCGATTTTTTTACCATCTGCCTTGAGTCGTTTGATGTGATTGAATATCATTTTGCTGTTTCTACTTTGACCTGCAATGGAAATCCATGATTGCGAGCCAAGATTGTGACTTCGATGCCTTTTTGTTCTGCCATTTCGTAGGGCAGAGTAGCGACTACTGCGCTTTCTTCTTCGTGAACTCGTTTGGTAAGTTCTTCTGCTGCATCACGCCCATAACCAAAGATGCTTGTTAGCGTTTCAACAACGAACTCAAAAGTTGTAACATCATCGTTTAGATATACAACATTGAAATCTTTTGGTTCTTTGTACTTTTCTTTAACGGCGATGCGTTCGCGGACTTCTACTTCGGTCTTAGTTTGTGTCATAATTCGTCTTAAATTTATCTACCACAGGGAGGATGATCCCTCCCTGATCCATCACATTATATCACTTTTTATAAGTGATTGCGATCTTTTTGGGTTGATCTTCTTCGGGAACGACCAATTCCAAAGCGATTGCCAATACACCGTTTTCTACTGTAGCGGCTCTGACCTCTACGTGATCTGCCAGTGTGAATGTGCGAGTGAAGTTGCGGGCACTCAACCCTTTGTGTAGGTACTTAATTTCTGGTGCATCTTCTGCCTTGACCTTTTCGCCTTTGACAGTTAATACTTTGTCCTTAAGTTCCACATCGATTTCACTTTCTTTGAACCCTGCAACTGCTACCTCAACCACAAAATGGGTATCGTCAAGTTGAGCGATGTTGTGTGGAGGATAGTTGTCACTACGACTGTTCGCAAAGGTGCGATTTAGTTCGTCAAACAAACGGTCAAAGCCGATTGCTGAACGATGTAGTGAAGGGAAGTCCAAGGTGTGAAGTGTAAGATTTGTCATGTTTTTCTCCTTTATTAAGCAAGTATGACATTTGATTGTAACCCGACCATCGGCGTTACAATATTATTTATTATACACGAAAAATTTTTAAAAGTTTAATGTTTTGGTGGATCCACTACTGTGAACTCTACCCATTGTCGGGGAATCTCAGGATCAGGATTCCAACTCCACATAAAAAAATGATACTCACTGTCATTAGCAAGTATCAATCTTAGTCGGTCTTTGTGATATTTGGTTTTATATGGTATTTGATATTGCTTGCTCCAGCGATCAAATTCTCTGTGCAAGTAAAAACTTGGATAAGCGGGATTACCGTCACCGGCTAGGTCAAATACCAAATACATCAGTAGAGTTTTTTGGGCAACTGCTGATTAGCTAGTTGACGTTCCCAACGGCGCTTGGCCTGATTCTTTTTGCGTTTGCGCTCTGTGGTGGGTTTTTCGTAGAATTCACGTTCACGCAACTCGTTTAGGAGCCCAGACTCCAAGATACGTTTTTTGAATTTTCTCAACGCTTTTTCTACGTTGTCGTGTTGAACGATAACTGCGTTACCGCGTAATTTTTTATATGATGGTTTGTCGTAATAGCTCATTAGTTTATTTAGTGAAATATTCTATAGGGTCTTCATTTTGTGCGTCTATAATTGCATCTGCGATGCGTTCTATACGCCAAATCCATTCCTCATCGGAATTTGCTGACTGCACATATACGTTATAGATATTGCCGCTTTGACGACAAGCTTCCATACATTGTGCTAGTTGTTCTTCCGTAGCGTTCTGTATTAGAACCGTTGGAATGTAGTCCGGGGCAGTAATAAAATTACTAATGCCCTGCGTTGCTGTTTTGAAATTATCCACGATTGCCTCCGATGAGTAATTGAACTTGCTCTTGCTCTTGTTCGGTCAAATCGTCCCAGTTATATACCTGAGATAGTACTTGATGAGTCAAGAATTGAATGTATGCATCGTTGTAGATGTATGCTGTTGTAGTGTTCTTGTTGACTTCAATCCACTTCTTATCATTCCACTTGAATAATCTGTTTGGTCTAAAGTCTGTACGTAAGAACAAATCACCACGAGTTGGATCGTCGGGGAAGTTGTTACCAAATCCAGTTTTTGGCTCACGTTTGGCAAACAGTGCTTCAACTGGATCAGTGATATAGTCACCTGGACGTTCTACATCAGGTATGACCTCAGCCTTTACTTCTGTGACTTCAGGTTCAGGTTGCGATGTTGGCGCCATAGATGCCTCGCTGGCCGATTCATCCTGTCCCATGATGGTCAATGTGCCGTCCTCTAGCCCTTGCTTGATTATAGCCTGTAGCTCAGGAAAGTCGGTAATAGATTTTGGCTGTTCGGGTTGATAAACAAATCCAGGGTCAATCTTTTGTATTTCTTCTGGAGGCACAATGCTCATTGCTGCACGATCTTCATTCATGGCTAATGCGTGTGCTAGTTCTTCTTTTAGATGTGCGTTTTCTTCAATCAGGTCTGCTTCTCTGGTCATACTGCGTTGATGAAGGTCTGTAACAGCATCATAATTTTGTTGTAGATTTTGGATATAGTTTGCCAATTCTACAACATCGTGTTCTGCTTCATTTAACTGTTGTTGAACTTTATCTGCATTGATCAATGTCCAATTTGGTCCGTTATCCACAACTTCAAATGGTGTTGTAGCTAGTTTTGGCTCAGGCTCTGGGTGAGGAGCCGGCATTGGTTGTAAATTTTCAAAATGAACAAATGGTTTTTGCAAGTAATCATGGGTTTGCTGAGAGCCTACCTCAGACTCAATGGCTGGTTCTTCCTCTGCCTGCTCTTGCTCAACCAACTCGTCAACGGTGGCACCACTACCGCTGGCAACATATTCACGTTCTTCTGGTTCTGGGTTCTTGTACCAAGCCCAAGTCATTTGTGCTGCCAATAACATAACAACTGCAAGTGGGTCAAACACAACCACAATCAAGATAATGACCCAAGTTACTGCTCGTTCAAGTATACTGGCGTCGGGATTGTCGCCGTACACAAAGGCTGCAATGTACTTGATTGGTCCTACCTCGGCTTCAACTTTGCGTACCTCGGCGGCAATAGGCGCACGGGCATCGTTAAGTTGCGAGATAGACTGTTGCGACTGTGATATTTCAGCTTGAAGTCGAGCACGTTCTTTCTGCTGGGAGCGACGGATAGCCACTGCTCGGTCGGCACCCGTTTCTGTTGTTGAGCGACCCAATACTTGGTCCACTGCTTCATCCAGTTGTTTAAGTGCCCGACGGTCTGCTTCAATATTTTCTTTTTCGGTTTTGATCTTTTCATCATATACTGCTATCTTACTTTGTACATCACCACTTACCAGTGTTTGGTCGCTGTGTGCTTTTGATAAGAAACCAAAGATACCCAAACTTGTGATAATCATCAACACAGCAACACCCGTAACTGCATAAGTTCGCATTAGGATTGGAATTCTGCTCCAGTAGGCTTTGACCCAACTTGCAATAACCAGCTTGCCAACTTCCAGGCTGATGCCCATGATCATAATTGGTATTGCGGCTGCGGCAAATATAGCGGTTAGGCCAACCACACTGTAGTAGATGGCCACTGCCGAAATGGCTAGTCCAGAAAGTAAGAGAAGTGCTGCAAGTATCATAGTAGTAAAGGTTTTAGTTGCTTAGTGTACTATGATACTGCATTAAAAGCAACAGGTTTGGTTAAATGGTATTGTTACCAATTGCAGTTACAAATAGATTGCCCGTTGTGCCATCAAAGTTAAAATATTTGATATACATACTTTGGTGTGATGTAACAAAAAACGAATTGGCATTAGTAGACTGCGAACTGGCTACCCCGTGATTGAACTGTGTGCTGCCGCCAGCCGGACTCGTTACCAACACTTCTACTGTTTTGCCTATTGTGGTTGATAGGTTTACCAAGTTGGCAGTGAGAGTTGTGCCGGGCCCTGTTGTGTGTACGAGAATCAAATCGTCTGTATCAAAGTTGATTGGCACCACGTTGGCTGTAAGTGTGGGTTTAGTTGCATTGTGGGTAATACCCTTGGTTGAACTAAAAGTCCCATTAACAGCAACATTGCCGGTGTTTAACGTCTTACCCGCGGCCATAACAGTGTTACGATTTAATACCAAGTTGCCAGTGTCGCCTGTATAACCAATCTGTATATCAATGTTGCCTGTAGTGGATTGGATTGTGTTATCGACAAACTTTAATTGACCAACTTGTAACTGGTTGGCTCCGTTGATTTGTAACACACCGTTTGTAACAGTAAGTGCTGCACTTATTGCGGCGTTAGCAGTATCTTGAATGTATATTGATCCCGGACCAATATAGACACCCTTCCATTTTCTGGTCCCACTACCAAGGTAATATGTATTATCAATGCCAGGAGTTAAGTTACCGCCGATGTTGCTGTCTGCGGTTAAATTAATACCTGCAAATGTCGGAGTGGCATTTGCAGAAACATCCTGCCCAATACTAACAGTAATAGTACTGCCTAAACTAACAGTGCCACCGCCCGTGACGCCTGTTCCTGAGTTTACTGTGACTGTTGAATTTTGTAATTTAACGTTTTGTATACTGCTTGCAGCCAATGCACCGATAACATCAGCATTGCTTAATGTTATAGCACCAGTACGTGTATTGAATGTTGTTACTCCGTTGCCGCCAACTGGAATTCTGTCCCAAGTTGCACCGTTATAAATTACCCAGTCGCCTGCAACAAAAGTAGACCCTAGGTTGGTACCACCGGTAGTAACTGCATATTCATATCCAGTTGTACCTACGCCATTGGCCAGTGTTGGTACGTTGGTATTAGCGTTCCATGTGCCTTGATAACTTACTCCGCCTAACAACGAAGTAGGAATTTGTGATAATGTAAGTCTACTTGCGCCGTCTAATGTAGCAACACCGCTGGCTGCTCCAAGTTGTGTTAACGGGATAGCCGCGGTATTTTGTGATGTTAAATCAGCAAAAGTAATACCACCACTGTCTATTGTAAGACTACGACTAACACTATTACTATTAATAGCACTAGTCCAAAACTGTATGTTGCTGCCTTGGTTAGTTCCGGTTTGATTTTGGCTGGCAACAAAGTCAATGCGGGCTGTACTCAGTGAGGGCCAGCCAGTGCTTGTGTAGGGAGTAGCACCAACTCGACTAATGATGTTGCCATTTAATACTTGAGTTGGAGCCCCACTAGATCCGTTGTATCTACGACCAATGTATGCAGAATATCCTGCCTGCCCATCGTTATAGATTCTACTGGCGTCGTTTGGCTGACCTGTTACGTGGAGTAATACACCAGTATTCTGCGGCGCTTGAACTGTGTGGTCTGGGTTACCGATAATATCAATACCCGAGTCTAAAGAGTTAACTACCGGTACATAAAAATTGATAGTTTCGTTGGATAAACTTTCTATTAGAACATCGCCGGATGGAGATTCAGTAATAAAATTACCAACTACATATATGTTACCTGTACCGTTACTAGCAATAGTAACATCTTGGTTTGTGCCGGTGGAACTCATTGTGGTTCCATTGAACTCTATGTCACCAATTCTATTACTACCCAGAGCAATGGGATTACCACCGGGAGTAACGCCGTCACTAATCCTTAAGTTACCAGTCTGTTCGTTGTAGAACATATGGCCCCGTTCACCAACGTATATATTGCCGTTTGTACCGTTTGCTCTACTAGTAAATAATTTTTGGATTGACATCTAAGACTTACCCTTCAAAAGGTTCGTCTTCGTCGGCTATTACCAGTGTGGCTGCTGGGGCAAGTCCTGCTAGATGTTTCATGGTGTCTAGGGGATCTTCTTCTCCATCACAAGCACAAGGGTCGCAACCGCAATCGGCGCAAGCACCTGTATGATCATGATCAGCATGTGTGTCTAGCTCGCCGTTGCTAAAAGCATTGTCAACGCCGGCAACTTTTTTGATCAACTCTAGTTTTTGTTGTAAGGGACTGACCATGCTGTCAACATTGACATCTGGGTGTTCGCCATTGGCAGCGTCAACTTGATGTAGTTGTGCGCTTTGGTCTTGGTGTGGTACTTGACTTTCAATGCCGTCAATTTTGTCTGCTAGGCCGCGTAGTATTTCTGCGATGTTCATTTATGCTACTCCTTAACTTTGGATATAAGTAGCACCAGGAATACTTGATGCGTAAACTGTGCCGATTTGCTGAACACTGACCCCAGCTACACCAGTGGTAGTGATAAATGCCAACTTGTTGTTCAAGCCCTGCATATTGATATAACGAGTTGTGTTTGCTGCGATTACTTCGCCATTGCCAGTAGTCACTGTTGGGTTAGAGCCAACAGTAAAACGAACTTCTGCGTTTGCAGTAACACGCACTTTTGTGCTGGCGACCGCAGAAGTCTGACTGCTTGTTGTGGTCGCTACGATAACTTGTGGAGATGCCATAAGTGAAAAATTCCTTATTTCACTTATTTAGTCAAAGTCTTAATGTAGTTGCTGTTCTTGATCCAGCATACTGATATCGTGTACACCCAGTATCTTTAGAATCTTGGCAATATTCTTTGGAGCTTTGAAAGGGATCACTTCTGGCAAAATGGCCCCTTTTAATTTACCGTCCTTGTCGAATATAAAGCAATAATCATCATTCTCTAGGTCATCGTCAGCAAGACCATCTGCTGCCAACAACTCCTCTGTTACTCGTTCGTGTGACATATTCGACTCCGTTGTTATATTGTATTTAACAATTATAACTCACGCTGTGCGAATGTCAACTCCTGAACTTTTTCTGCATAGAATATATGACCACCCACTCGGTCTATTTTTGACTTTTGTTTAGCCCAAGCTGGGTGAATATGGCGCTCGTGAAAATACAAAGCGTCCCGATATTTGTCACGGTATTCTTCGTAGCCTCCTGCGAGTAGTTCTCGGGCAACGTCCAGACTATCATCCCAACGAGTATCTGTTGAGCGAATTTTATGAGCATTTTCACATCTCCAACTAAACTGGCAAACACTGTGGTTTACCCATACGGTCATGGTTTCTCGGACTTGACGAGTCTTTTTGAAGATCACACCTTCAGTGATGGTGTGTGTTTTAGTGACCTTTTTTGGTACACTGAAATTTGTGCGCTGATTAACAACGCCGCAAATGGTTGTGGGGAAAGTTCCACTGTTGCTTCTGTTTATAGTAACAAGGCCTACTGCAACTTTGCCTTCTGTTGGTTCGCTAGCGGCTTCATAGTATATGTTTTTCGCTAGACAGTCGAGGTCTGATTGTTTGCCGACCTCTTTCGCATGACAGGGTGCCAATACTGCCAGGGCGATTATTGCGAATAAGATTGTAAAAATCTTGTTCATTTTTCGTCCTCCTCAGAAAGAAAATGCGCTTCTTTCAAAGCGCATATTTTATATAATGTTTGAAATCCAGAGTTATATCTATCTATAACTAGTTAAGTACGCAGTTAATGACGAATATATACGCATATTATGCTTAAATTGCCGCTTGTGCCTTGTCCAAAGCACCGCTACTAGACGGCGCTGATGCGGCTGCTTGTAACATTTTATCTCTAGCTGCATCGGCTGCACTGCTGGCTGAATTTTCGTTGGCAATGGCTGTTTGATAGTTTGCCTTGTTTGCCGCCAGTGCTGCTTGATCAGCAGAGTCTAGTAGTGATTGTTTAGCAGTGGCTCTTACCGCCTGAGCATTTTTAAGAGCACTCTTGGCTGTTTGATATGCTTGTATATAACTGTCAATGTTTGAAGCATTTGCGGCAGACAGTGCCTGTGTAGTGTTGCTGACAGTCGGTGGAGTTTTACCCACTGATGCCATTTGTGCAACATTCTTGCCCTCAAGTAGTGATGCCTTGATAGCGTCTCCGGTTAAATCATCTGTGGCTGCACCATTGAATAAATCATTATGCCCTAACTGTAGCTTATCTACCCCAAAACTGTGCAATTTGCTTGCAAAAGCAAGTATCTGTCCCGATCCGCCTGGGCTTGTTGGTGGACTAGATAAGTTCAATCCAGCCAATGACAAGTTGCTGTTCTCTAGCGCAAGATGACTGGTCACGTTGCTCATTGAAGTGTTGATACTGTTGATGGCACTTTGCAAGTTAGGGTTACCAGCAACTGAACTATTGAAAGCAGCAGCGGCTGATTGTAGTGCAGTTAGCGCCGCACTTAGGCCACTGCCCTGTAAGATAGCAGTTTGTAATGCTTGCATGGCACTAGTCAGACTTTGCCCTTGTGTGCTGCCTGTAATACTACTAAGTTGATTGCCAGCACTAGCAAAATCTGCTGTGTGCTTGCCAGCCAAACTGCCCAACATATCTGACATACTGGGAGTTCCGAATGGACTAGAGCCACTGCCCAACATTGGCATCAATGCACTGCTGACGCTTTGTGGTACTAAACTCTTTAACTGAGACAGATAAGGCCCAACTTTGGTCTGAACACTGCCCAACAAATTTGCTGCGCTCATATTGTCTAATGGAACACCAATGTTTGTCAGTGTGTTACCCAAACTTTTTAAACCGTCAGCACTAGCTCCGGGTGCAATTCCCAAGGCTGTACTTGCGCCTGGCGGCATCATAATAGTTGGGTCTAGTAGATCGTTCAGTGTCTGAGGATTGCCAACAGGCTTTGCCCCAGTTTGTGAAATAATCTTTTGTAAGTCATCGCCCGTTATACCACTGAAAATAAACGTTAACGGACCATCAGTAATTGTTGCACTAGTCTCACCCAAGTTGGCTATGGCGTCATCAATACCGTTACTGGTTGTTAGTCCCTGTTTTTTCAGACTAAGATACAGTCCTCTGGGAGTCAATGATTGCGGATTACTAAAGTCCATCAATGAACCAAAGTTCTTTAATCCAGTACTAACTTGAGTCATACCATCTTTTAAAGATGATCCAGCTATGCTTGCTTGCCCTTTGAGCAATGCTGTGGGGTCTAGACTTGCACCGATACTACCAAATGCATCACTCTTGGCTTTTGCAGCCAATGCACCCAATCCAGGAACAAGACTGGTTAAACCCCCACTATTAGCGTCTGCAAAACTGCCCACACCAATGCCTAAATCACCAAAACTCTTAGAACCAAACTGAGACAATGCTGCGCCATATTCAGCACTAGCACTGCCAAAAGCTGTGCTTGCACTTTGTAGACTGATGAAGGTCTTAACATCTGGTACCATTTGTGCTGCCTGAGTGGCAGCTGCCTGACCTGCTGAGGCCACTGTGGTAAATGCACTGGGTAGACTACTCAGTGTAGTACCCAATCCAGCCACATTGGCGACGTTTGCTTGAAGTGTTGCAATCAGAGTAGTGATAGAGTTGGATGACGCTCCCGTGATTTGAGCAGTCATATCGGGGTTAACTCCGACACCTCCACCGCTCAACATACCCTGAGCGGCAATCATAACTGTTGGTGTAATAGCCATTAAAAATTCCTAATATTAGTATTTATCCGCTAATATTAACATCCCCAGCACCTACTTTAATGGTGCCGGGACTATTTTTACCTGGATCTTTTGTGTGTTTTTCTGTAGTACTACCCACAACTGCTGCGGGCTGTCCATTGAATCTAACTGTGGCTATGGTATCACTGACGATGGCAACACCGTCATCCATCGTGCTGCCCTTAGTGGCAACGAATTGACCATCGATCTTGACAGTATCAGACACAGCGGCGGTGATGCTATGCCCAAAATTGTCTATGTCACCTTTACGAGCAGCATTTGCCATTACTTGATGATCCCTGCAGGTGCCGTGACAATGCCAGTGGTCATTTGTGTGTAGTGTGGCTTGAGTTCGTCTGTGGTTATTGCTGCCATCATAACGTGCTGTGCTTTAAGTCTGACTACACTCGTGTCTTTGCCGGTCATCAGACTTGGGAACAAGCCCACGCCTTTTTGACTTGGCACCACGGTCATTGGATTCGACACTAGATAGTCAGTGCCATCTAGGTCATCTACTGTGCCAACGATTTCATCGCCGTTTACGAGTTTGAATGTGACTAGGTCACCAGCTTCAATTTTGCTTGATTTATTGATTAACATTTTCGCTTTCAAAGTATTTTTTAAGTTCTGTAAATCCACCGATCAATTGATCGTCTAGGAATACTTGTGGAACTGTACGTGCTGTAGGAACTGCTTCTAACAATTCCTCTTTTGTGTAACCGTCACCAATTTTCTTTTCTTCAAATTCAATGCCTTTTGCTTTCAACAATGCCTTTGCCTGATCGCAAAATGGGCAATGATACTTACTCCATACTACTGCTTTCATCTAGTTCTCCTTATACTGCGTATGTTTGTTTAAAAATGTCTGCCTTGACCACACCGTAATCACCAGCGCCGTGTCTAACTATATAGTCGTTGCCCTTGGTGTAGTTTAGAGTTTCGCCCCAACTTGTTTTTACACTACCATCATGGTCAGCAAGTTTGGCCATCTTCATGATCTTCTTGGGTGTGCAAACACCGTTGCCTTGATCGTCTTTGAGTTCGGCAAACTTTTCTGGGGGTACGGGATAGCGCTCACCTTTTGGACCAGTCAGAATGTAGTAGCCAGCTTTATACTTTACAGGACCTTCCAGAGTTTGAATAGTCCCGTCTTGTTGTGCAATCTCATAACGTTCCTGTGCTGGCTTTTTGTATGTTTCAAATCCATCTTTGAACCAGGCATCGTTTAGTTCATCTTCCATTAAGTTTAATAGATTTCTCATAGGTCGGGCAACTCGTCATAGTCAAGTGCATCACTCATAACACCGATGACATAGCTAGTTGATTCAGATTCTTGCAAGGCTGTTTGTTTCTTGCTAGTGTCTGTGTGTTTGTTGAACCATGGAATAGGTGTTGTCTTGGGTGCTGTTGCCTGATACTTGATACCAATGTCCAACAATGCACCACGTGCTGTGTAGTCCATAAAGTCACACAAGATGTTTGCGTTAAGACCAATCACTGGACCTTTCTTGAACAAGTAATGTGCCCAAGCCTTTTCTTCACGAATCACGTCCATATACAGAGCATATACTTCTTGTTCGCATTCTGCTTTGATGGCAGCAAAGCGTGGATCTTCTTTAACTACTTGGTTAATCAAGTATGCTGTCCAACCTTTGTGCAACAACTCATCTTGTAGAATCAAACTGATGATGTTGCCATTACCCATAAAGATACGGTTTTCTACCATTGCCAGTGATGTAGCAAAGCTCACCATAAAACGGAAGGCTTCGAGTGCATAACTGGCGTGTAATGCCATCCAAATCGCCTTAATATGTTCTTTTTCAGTCACCGTTTCGCCGAGTTCTTTGCGGCAGTTGATAACGTGCAGAGCATCATAATAATCACCTACACTACTTGCCATTTCAACAATCTCTTGCGTATCGTGAATTGTGTTGAACACTTCTTTGGGCACGTTATAGATGTTACGAATGATGTGTGAATAACTACGACTATGGATGTTTGTTTCAAAGAATGTCCAGTTATAGACAAGTGCTTCAAGTTCAGGCAAGCTGATCACAGGAGCAAACACTTGACTTGGGCCACGACCTTGCAAACTGTCCAATGCTGTTTGGCGTAGCAGGTTGCTAGTAAAGATATGCTTGACTGCTTCACTAGCATCTTTAAAGTCTGCTGCGTCTTTGGTCAATGATACTTCTTCCGGTACCCAAAAGAAGCCACGTGCTGTGGTTTCAAAGTTAGCAATCTTGGGATACTTGACTTCTTCGAAGCGTTGGATAGTTACAGGACCTGCTTCGTCAAGAAACATCTTGCGTTGTAGGTAATCTGTTTTAGTAGATAGGTTGTATTGTTGTTTACTCATAATTTACATGCCTCGCAGTCATCTTCAAGGTCGTCATATTGTCTGACTGATGCTGTTGGTGCTTTTAATGCATTCCACAATTTTTGTTCTTCTACTACACCGGGTCTGTCTTCGGGTGCTGCTTTAGCACCTTGCTTGTTAATCAGGCTATAGTAGAATGTTTTCAGGCCCCACATATGCGCTTGCATCAAGTTCTTGGCAATCAGCGTAGTAGGAACCTTACGGTCTGGGAAATTAGCAGGATTATAAAAAGTATTGGTACTAATACTTTGATCAGTATATGCTGCAATAACGGCAGCAGTCTTGAGGTATCCATCACAGTCTGTTTGATCCCACATTAGTTGATATTTGTTTTTCAACTTCTGATATTCTGGCACAACCTGTACTAGACTACCAGCTTTTGATTCTTTAACTGAAATCAGTTGCATTGGCATTTCAATACCGTTGGTACTGTTAATGACAACGCTACTAGATTCTACAGGAGCTACAGCCATTTGTGTAGCATTACGTACACCATATGCTCTCATATTAGCACGTAGAGTTTCCCAATCTAGTTCTGGTGTGAAGTCTGCGAGTTCATTAACACCTTTAGCACGTAGTTCCCAAGGGAAGATGCCCTTGCCGTAACGTGTTTGATCGCTGTGTAAACAACGTCCACGTTCTTTGGCTAGTTCAACACTGGCTTCGGTAAGATAATATGCCTGATGCTCCATCCACGATTTGACTTCACGTAACGAATCACGGTCCCCATATTTGAACCCGCGCTTCGCATGCCAGTAGGCAAGATTAGTAACGCCGATGCCAATTGGTCTAATCTCATCATTAGATAACTTGGATTGGATGGATAAGAAATCCTGATAGTCAAGAATATTGTTGAGGGACCTGTGAAGAATTCTAGCAGCGCGGCGCATATCCTCAGGATTCCTGAAAGCACCCCAGTTGAGCGAACCCAACGTGCAAAGTGCGATCCGTCCGGATTCGTCATCCAGTCGTTTAAACGATTTAGTAGGTAATAGAATTTCACAGCAGAGATTACTTTGATAAATGGTGTGATACTCGGGATCGAATGGTCCCTGATTCATCACATTGTCAATGAACACTAGATAAATTCGTCCAGTATCAGTTCGCTCTTTTAGAATGCCACTCTTAAAAACTTCCTCGGCAGGCATAGACTTTTTACGTAGACCCGCTTGCTTTTCATACTTGACATACAGCTCCTCAAAAAGCGCGGTATCTCGGTAGAAGGCGTTATATAGATCCGGTACTTCGTTAGGGTCAAAGAACGTGATATCTTGTTTGTTTCTAAATCTACGCCAGAAAAAAGCAGAAAGCACCACCCCGTAGTCCATATGTCGTACACGGGTTTCGTCGGTTCCTTGATTGTTCTTGAGCACAATAAGATCATCGAATTGATGATGCCAGATGGGATAAAAAACAGTGGCACTTGCATTACGAATACCTCCTTGACTGCAACTACGTAGATCACCAAACCATTTCTTCAAGAATGGAATCATGCCAGTGTGCATGATTTCGCCACCACGAATGGGAGCACCTAATGGACGTAAGCGTCCAATCTCTAAACCAATGCCTGCACGTTTGCTGGCATACTTGGCCATCATTTCTCCGGATGCAAATATACTATCAAGGTCGTCATCGCTGCGAATAAGAACGCAACTACTGAATTGTTTAGTAGGAGTTCCCAGACCAGCCAAGACAGGAGTAGCCAAAGTGAATAGACCATCACTGGCTGCGTTATAGTATTCTTTGATAAATCGCATACGGGCTGTATTAGGTTCTTCTTTATGGAAGATAGTAGCCGATGCAACCATGTATCTGATTTGAGGAGTTTCATATACTTCCTTTGTAGCACGATTACGCACTAGATATTTTTCAATTAACTGTTCGATTGCTGCATAGCTATACTGTTCATCTTTTTCATGATCCAGCATATCATTCATTTTGTTCCAGTCTTCTGGAGTATACCAGTCCAACAACTCGGGAGTGTACAGACCGACTTCAACATTGCGTTTCACAATATCGTAGAGGTGCGGGACCTCGTATTCGCCATAAACATCCTTTCGCAGCATGGATAAGCGTTGCTTGCCTGCTACGTACTGATAGTTTACGTGTCCTACATCTGGGTTACTGGTAACGTCGATCAGGTCTACGATTGCTCGTAGAGTGATTTCGTCAATCTCTCGGGTTGTGATGCCGTCATAGAAGTGTGGTTGACTTCTAATCTCGATCATACTCTGACTTACGTCCGCTATTCCTGAACAGATTTTTGTAATCTGTGCTTGCCACTTTTCAACTGCTAAGGGCTCTTTTCGGCCACTACGTTTCGTGACTTGAATGTTACTCATTGATACCTCTGTATTATTCTAATTTTAATTGTTTGCTGTTGTAACAGCGCTTTAACTTAAACTCTTTGACTGATTCAATATTTACAATTTGTCCGTCCATCAAATTAATAACATATTTTCCTTGTTCGAAAACAGCTAAATTATATTCGTACCCCGTTTCTAGATCATTATATACGTGTATTTCCATTGGTACAGAGTTATGTCCGCTGAATGAAATAGTATATATCATTCCCAGAGCTTTTGCAAGGTCACAGTAGTAATTTTCCGTAATTAATTCCCAGGCTGTAGGCCAGCTTTCTGGATCATCCGGATTAAGATAGAATGGTTTGTGAGGGCAGCTTTGCCAATACTCGGCAGTTGCCTGTATAGCAGATTCCAAAGGCATACCACCAATGGCTAATCGAAAAGCACGCCAGTGAGCAATGCGCTCACCGGGGTCAAGTTTCCACATTTGTTAGAAATATTGTTTTAGGTTGTATTTTAATGTCGCAGCGGTTGTTACGCTGCAACTTAGATAGCCAGCTGCGTTGATGAAAAGATTTCCACCAAGGCTTGTACCAGTTTCTGTGTAATCATCTTCAAATGTTGTAGCACTGCCAGTTACAGTAAACTTCACAGTACCAAAACGATATGCACTACCATTGTCAAGTTGATAGTCAACACTACCAGCACCATTGGATAATTGTCCAATCACTGTGGCAGTACCTGTTGGGATACTGTTAGTAACTGTACCCATAGTGTTCAAACGACCCAGTGTTACACCAGTGACGTTGGCACTGCCTGTGCCCCACATTGCATCACCAAAGACGTAGTGTGTGCCATTAGTACCATAGATGCGTGGTGTAGTTACATTACCAAAGAAGTTGTGATCACTGCTAAACCCGTTGACTGTGTTTGGAATAGAATATCCAACGTTCAGAGTTTCAAAACTACTGTTATTGACTCTGACACTGGCAATACCAGTACCTTGTACAGCAACGTTGATGCCAGAAACCCCTGTAGTAAATGTACAGTTATCAAATGTGATGTTGCGAACGTTGCTGATACTGTCTGTAATGTAGACCAAGTTGTTAGTAGAACCAGTATAGCCAGCAAACTTCATATTCACAAACTTACCGTTGGCCAAACTGTCAACTTGGAACAAGGTCGAACTAGTTGCAGCATTCGAAGTTAGTTGAATATCCTGAATCAGGACTGCTCTTGGCTTAGTAGTACCAGAGCCATTGTACTGACTGTCCACTGTTTTGAAAACAGGAGCAGTGGTATTGCTGGTCATAATGATAGTACTATCTCTACCATCACCAATCAATTTAGCATAAGGCGGAATTAAGATCGGGCTGCTGACCATATAAGTGCCAGCTGGGAAGTTGATAGTACGACGAACTTTTGCAGAGTTGTCCAAGTAGACTGAGCTATAGATTTGCTGAATCGCTCTGTTGATTGCTACAGTATCATCTGTAACACCGTCACCCACTACGCCAAAATCTCGCAAGTTAGCTGTGTCATCTAGTTTTTGTTGTAGGGTACGTGTAACAGGAGTAGCACTGGTAAGACCAGTAACAACTGCGTATCCACCAGACAGACCCTGATAGGTGTAAAGACCAATCAAGTTCAAAATATTACTATGCTGAGTCAGAATCTCAGTAACCCCAGAGCTAGGAGCACCCTCTTGAGTAGTTCCGTTACCGATGTACAGTTGCTGAGTATCTAGACTCCAGCCCATTTCTGCGCTGGCTAACTGGGGTAAGTCTTGATTTAACCCTCTACGAATTTGAATGCGTGAAATCTGGACGATTGCCATGTTCTAAAACCTTACTATATTATCTATTTAGCTTGTGAGATAATACAGTTCAACTCGCTTGGTCCAGGCGTCTGTCCACTTGTCGAATTCCTCACCGGAAACTTCAAATTCCAAGTATTCCGGAGTGGTATAGGTGCCATCTTCGAGCAATTTCGGCTGTGCAGCCATCAAAATTACACCGTCTCTGATATTAGTGCCGTATGTGTGATTGTGTGCCTGTGCGTAGGCTGCTAACTGTAAAAAGTAGTCTTCGATCCATTCACGCTTCTTGGGCTTGTTGGTCTGTTTAAAGTCAAGAATTGCTGGTCTGCCCTTCCACACTGCGATACAGTCTGTGGTGCCAGCATAGAGTCCTGAATAGTAAAGTGGGACTTCACTGCCCCAATATTCGTCTACGTTTGTGAGTCCCTTGAGAATGACTTCTGCTGCCATGAACCAACTTGGGTGAGCATATGGATTCGTGGGTAGGGGTTTCATATCATCGCTGAGAATGTATGACTCAAGATAGCTGTGCATACGTGTGCCACGATTTGCTGCCTCTGTGGTAATTTGTTGCGCTCGTTGTTCGCCTACTGCTTTACGCCAGTTTGCCAGTGCTTCACGCTTTTCTTGTGGCTTGGTCTTGTCTAGGATAGTTGTTACGCTAGGAACTTTGGAACCATCTGGTAAACAATAATGTCGCTTGCCCTCAATGGTCTCTCGATTCATTGGGACATAATTGAATTTAGGATTAATCATATAGTAATTATAACAGTTGCTTAATACTTAGTCAATAAATAATTGATGAAAATTCTAATAGGGGGTTGCAGCTTTACGCAGTGGCCCGAATATCCAGGCGGACCCAATATTTGTTGGCCCAAGTTTGTAGCAGGACACGAAATACAAAATGTAGCCGAAGCTGCTGCTGGCAATCAATATATCTGTGACAGTGTAATTCGTGCAGTACTAGAACGTAGACCAGAAATGGTATGGGTTATGTGGACTGGAGTTAGTCGCCTTGACTATCTGACCAGCTTAGAAGACCCAGCTTGGGAATCGTTGTTTGATAGTTATGGCTTCTATCGCAGAATACCCGGAGGTAAACTAGGTTGGATCTTTAGTGGCGGACAAATGGGCACTTGGTTTAAGAATCCCGTTGCTCACAAGATGTTCTATGAAATGTACAAAGTAAGCAGCGAACTCAGTCTGGCTAGTATTAACTTGATGGAGATCGTCAAGTTACAAAACTTCTTGAAGGCCAAGAACATACCCTATCGTTTTACCAGCTATGTTGATTATTGGAATGCCAACGATCACGTTAGTCCAAACGGAGATTTTGGCATCAAGAAATATCCAGAACTTAACAATCTAATCAACGAGATTGATTTTGCACAATGGGTATTTGATGGGCAAACACGCACCATCTATGATGTAGCAAAGCAACTCAACAGTTTTCAACCAGATGGATTCCATCCCGGAGATGAGGCTAATCGTTACTGGGCTGACTTGATGACAGCATCTATTTGAACTGCTGCGTATGCAGTCCAATCAGTGTTCATAACTCTGTTGAAGTTGTGCTCTAACACTGGTCTGATAGCATCAAACACATACTGCTGATCCATTGCACACAACTTTTTGACCTGTTCAAAGGCCATTGTGTATCTGTGTGTATCGTTGGGTTCTAGGTCATAACTCTCGTCAATGATATCGCAGAATGTTAGAAACCCTTGTTCGTGCAAATTTTCCAAGAACTTGTAGCCACTGAATGCCACGAACAATCTACGAGCAATCATGGCCTTGGCTGTTTTTTCTGTATAGAAACTCAGTGAATTGTCGTGATCTGTTTCAGTGATAATACTATAAGCAGTCTGCTTGTAAACTTGCAGAGGCATAACTCTGCTCAGACCAGTCCATACTCCATAGTATTTTACTGGACCCGCTGTGCCAGCTTGCTGTTCACCCACGACCTCTACCCCAGGTTCCCATATAAAATAGTCTTTGGCATAGAACTGATTGTCGTTCCATTTTCCACCGTAGGGTATAATGAATTGATCCTGTAGATTATTTTCTTGCACAGCACGATAGACAAAATCTCTGTGTGGCTTGGGACTACCCAACAATGCGTCAAACATCTTGGGCTTGGTTGCGTAGGGATTTAATTCTGCTAGTTTATCGGGCAGTGATTTGTAGAGTAGTGCAGTGGTCTTGAACCAATCGCCCCAGAATAAGATATGACTGTGCATATCGGGATTATCGTTGACATTGCCGGGCAAGACCCAGTAAACATTGTTATCGTGACACTGATCCCATATGTGCCAATGAAAGTTGTGCAACTCACTTTCAAAGCTGAACACCAACAGACTTGCAGCGCTGAGTTGTCGTATTTTATCTTCAAAGCCTTTATAGGCTGCACAGTTCATATCGTGGTCACAATGCAACCTGTGCGTAGTGAAAGCGATCTTTACAGCATCAGTGCTTGCAATATATTCTTCAAAACTGTGACAAAGTGTGTAGTCTGCTAAACTTAATTTTGGTAACCACTCTAAATCAATAATATTGCTGTCACTGTAAACTATCATGTCGCTTCTTATAATCTTCTACTGCTGCCTTTATAGCATCTTCTGCAAGTATGCTACAATGTATTTTAACCGGTGGGAGGGCAAGCTCTTGAGCAATGTCTGAATTAGTAATCGTTCGTGCTTGGTCAAGCGTTTTTCC
>Ga0007867_1000204_pt1 | contig 24144 bp, 19 predicted proteins | sample CryBogCBH25Aug08_FD_71224 | JGI IMG/M metagenome (GOLD analysis project Ga0007867, IMG submission 71224) | Freshwater microbial communities from Crystal Bog, Wisconsin, USA - CBH25Aug08 | ecosystem: Environmental > Aquatic > Freshwater > Lake | place: Crystal Bog, Wisconsin, USA | collected... | reverse complement strand
GACCTTGATTACCAATCCAACCACAGTGGGTGATGCACAAAGCACCAGACCCAAAGATCTCCAGATCAACGATGCCATCTTGACACAGGCCTATAACGATGTACCGCTCAGTGGTTACGACAATGTTAAGTTCTATATCATACCTACCGGACCCAATGGTGAGCCATCTGCCGCTGGGGTTACCACTGGCTCACATACAGTTGATTCCAATAACACGCAAACACCCAGTGAAATCAGTCCCAAAGTATTTGGCTATGTAGCTGGATACTTGACCGGCAGTACCAACACACCCAATGGCCTGCCAGTCACACCCGGAGTTAGTTTTCCACCCAATCCTACCACAGGCGACTACTGCTTCCGCTTGGATTATTTCCCAAATCGCCTGTTTCGCTACAATGGTCGTGTATGGACTGCCATTTCGGACAATGTACGTACCGATCTCGACCTGGCCACCGGAGCTCTAACTCAACGAGCCAGCTTTGTCAACAATCCCTATACCGTGTCCACCACAGATCAAGGCAACATACCAAGTCGCCAGAGCCTTAGTCAAATCCTACAACCCAATGCCGACAACGGTAACCAAGGTGGTAACATCACACCTGCTAATCCAAGGCCTCCTGGACGATAATGTCACAATTCTTTTATGACGAACAGCTTCGTCGCTTCCTGTTACAGTTTGCTAGAATATTTTCCAACTTTAGTGTAGAGTTTGGCACCAACGAAGCCGGTCAAGGACCCGGATCTACCGCAGATACCTTAGTAAGAGTACCAGTCAGGTATGGTGATGCTAGCCGACAGGCCCAGACCATACTACAAAATAATTCGGCTAGCAATATGCCAGCCACACCCTTGATGACGTTTTACATCACTGATTTAAAATATGATCGTCCACGAATCCAAGAACCCAATTTTATAAACACTATACAGGTGCGTCAGCGTACCTATGACAGTAATACTGGCACGTATGAAACCACACAGGGCAATGCATTCAGTATCGATCGCTTGATGCCAGTACCATACGAACTCACAATAAAATTGGATATTTGGACTAGTAATACTAATCAAAAAATGCAGTTGTTGGAACAGATCCTAGTCTTGTTTAACCCCAGCTTGGAAATACAGAGCACTGACAATTTTTTAGACTGGACCAGTCTTTCTGTCTTGTACCTGGACAACAGCAACTGGAGTAGCCGTACTATTCCGGTGGGCACCGAAAACCCCATCGACATTGCTACCCTGACATTCAAACTACCTGTTTGGCTCACCAGTCCGGCCAAGGTCAAGAAACTGGGTGTAGTTGAGCGTATCATTGCGTCAGTCTATGATGCCAGTGGCGACCTTAACAATGCCTTGTTAGAAAGCGATCTCTTGTTGGGCACACGGCAACTGTTTACTCCGTTTGGTTACCAGGTCCTGTTAATTGATAACAAGTTACAGGCCTTGCGTTCAGACAACATAATAGACGAACCTAATTCTAGCCTGACACCAGCCGACAGCCCACCGACCAATTTGCTATGGCACGATATTGTCAATATGTACGGAACGCTAAGGCCCGGTATCAGTTACGTGACCTTGCAACAACCCGATGGTACCGATGTGATGGGTACCGTGGCATACGACCCAACTGATGATAGATTTTTGTTGTTTACAGTCAATACTGGAACTGTTCCCGGCAACACCTTGACACCAGTGGATGCAGTAATTGATCCGTTAGTTAGTGGCCCTGGTGCTGGTCTAATTGCATCTGCTGCTGGACAACGCTATTTGCTGACCGAAGATACCGGTTCATGGGACAATCCAGCTGGCGATAATCCAGTGGCTTGGACTGGGACCGGTGGACAACCTCTAGTAGCACATGCCAATGACATTATTGAATATGATGGTGTGCGATGGAACGTAGCCTTTGACAGTACATCAAGTCCTGATAATCTACAGTACGTGACCAACATCACCACAGAAATACAGTACCGCTGGACTGGCAGCATGTGGGTCAAAAGTTATCAAGGTCTTTATCCAGGAGGCCAATGGAACCTGGTACTATAACAGCCGTGGGCGTTTGGTTTTACAGTGTGGATACTCAGAGGTATCTATATCTCATGCGCAACGATCCCAAGCATCCCAATACCTGGGGCTTGCCCGGTGGCAAAAGCGACCCAGGGGAAACCTTAATTGATACCATGATCCGTGAATGTCAGGAAGAGTTAGGGTCAATGCCCGATTACTTACGCCTGGTGCCTCTGGAAAAATTTACCACAGCTGATGCCGGCTTTGCCTATCACACGTTTTTTTGTAGTGTAGCCAAAGAATTTGTACCTGAATTAAACAACGAGCACCTGGGCTATGCATGGATTGCATCGGGCACTTGGCCCAAACCCATGCATCCGGGGCTATGGTCAACTGTAAATTTTGATGCGGTGCGAGATAAAATTTCAACTATAGAACAGCTGGTTCAAACATCACAATAGCTAATGAATTCTTTGTAATTGATGCATCTGGAGTTGTTTGTTTCTAGCCAGGCATCTGGTACGTTTTGTTCTTGTCCTACAAAATAAAACACAGTGCCAGGATAAGCTTCAAGTACAGCCTGCACATGATTTTTCCAATTTATGCTTTGTACTGGAGTTTCATCGGTGTAGCCCAACATAAACACTTCTTGATGCCCGTCAAACGCAGCCAAGTACAGGCATGTAGCTATATCAACCAGATTTGGATTTTGTGGAATTAGATAGAATTCTCCTGGATGTACAATGCAATTACGAGCAGTGGTATAGATTACGTTGTTTTCTTGGTAGCCAGAAGCAACAATTTGCTCTAGCATTGCTGGATTGGTTTCTACAGCAAAATCCAAGCGCATCTCTTGGGTTATCTCGCCTACACCATAGGTCTGTAATTTTTTTGATCCTAACAGGCCACCGCGATGACGTTGTAATCGCACATAGCTAAACTGTTCATCACGATCAATACTGCTGCCAATGCAGGCAGCACGTCCCGAAATATGTTGATTTTCAATTGGATTGGCAATCCATTCGCGTTTTTCTTCTTTACAACCGTTGACGCGACGACTTTCCAATACAACAAATTCTCCAGCGTAGTCGGATCGATATCTAGTGTCCATTAGATTCTCCCTACCGCTACTTCTATAATGCCGGGCTCGGCTGAATTATAATCTTCCAAGGCCTTGCCCACAATGCAACCAGGTTCGTACAGAGCTGGATTCATAGCCTGTGCTGTTCCAGGAATTTTACTAGATACCAGGCGGTCACCTTTACGGATGGTGCCAACCACTTGACACGGAACTCGACCAACCAAGGCAACCTCTACGGCATTGATTTCGCAGGCAATGGTGCTGTTCATCAAGTAGCTGGGATTAGTACTAATAATGCCGGCCACGGCGGTGCTGTGACTTGTGGTGGTAATGGTGATTTCACTGGTGCCGCCAAATTCAACCACTGTGCCAGGAGGATAAAAGTCATCGGCGCAGTACATTTCTGCCAAATCGGCGTATTGTGCTGTGGTAGCTTTGGCAAATATTGTGTTGAATGTGGCTGTTGAGCTGCCAATATTACCTACGCCATTACCGCCACCATTGACTATGGCTGTTACAGCATTGCCTGAGTTGACGGTCAAAGTACCAGCTGTGATTAAGTTGCCATGAGTAGCATTGCCAGTTGAACTTACAATACCGGCTGTAAGAATATTGCCACCTGTGATATTACCTGTAATTACTGCGCCCACAGCACTTAATGTATTGGTACTTATGTAAGTGGAGTTGGTGATATAGCCACCAGCTGTGATATTGCCGGTGGTAGCAATATTACCGCTGGCACTTATGATACCACCGGTTAATATATTACCGCCAGTGATGTTGCCCGTGGCACTAAATATTCCGGTTGTAGCAATAGTATTAGTGGTATTGTTGAAGGTAAATGCTGCCGATCCACCAAATGCTCCAGCATTGTTGTATTGTATTTGAGTATTGGCACCACCCGGAGTTCCGCCGCCACCACCACCGAATGCCGTACCGTTGGCATAAAAATAGCCGTTGGTCAGGATGTTACCGGTATAGATATTACCGGTCACTGAAAGTAATCCACCTGTGAGCACATTGCCGGCTGTGATGTTACCGGTGACTGACTCTGTGCCTTTTACGACCGTTCCAGTTGAACTGACGGTTAGCACATTGGCTGTGCCGGCTGAACTTATGGTCACATTGGCGTTGGATTGTACTGACACATTACTGGTGCCGGCTATGATGGCATTGGCCAGATAATTTTGAGTAAATGTTAGGGCAGTTGTGCCAATCACAATGGGATTATCAGTAATCAGCTTCCATTGTGTGTCGGCATAGACTGAGCCTTCAGTGACCATAACAATCATGCCGGCATCAACTTCGCCGGTGGTGTTGTCATCATAAGCTAAGGTCCAGGTACCCGTTGATCCTGACCCCACTGTACTGACAAAATAAATTCCGTTTTGACTACCGGTGTTTTGTCCTGTGACCAGAACTCGATCATTTAAACTCAGCGTGACACCGTCTACTACACTAGGAGCGCCGCCCACCAGTGTGATGTTGGTAGTTGTTACAACACGAGTGGCTTGCTTGTAATCCAGATTATATATTTGCGAAGCGCGAGGTCTTGTTAATCCCATGTGTTATCCATTAATATCTTGCTAGTATTTAGTCAAAAAAATAGGACTCCCAAGGAGTCCTATTTTAACCAGTATTTCTACTGTTTAGAAGCGACCTACTACCACTTCAATAACGCCTGTTTCGCCTTCAAAGTCTGCAAGAGCTTTACCAATTACAGAACCCACTACAGGATCGGATTCGCTACGAGCTGTACCGTCACCGTTTGATACCATCAAGTCACCCTTGTGTACATAACCTGTAACCTTACATGGTACACGACCTGTAAACGCTACGGCCACTGCGTTGACACTTTCTAATCCTTCGTTCATGATAAATCCAGGATTTGTGGAAACAACACCAGCAACTTGTGTGCTCATATCTGAACTGCTGACAGTAACTTCAAAGTCGCCACCAAAGTCAACAACTGTACCAGGTTCGTAAGCTGCATCACCTACATATTTCTCTGCCAAGTCAGCGTACTGTGCTGTTGTAGCCTTAGCAAACACTGTGTTGAAGGTGTTTGTAGCGTTGCCGATGTTGGCTGTACCGTTGCCTGTTGGGTTAAAGTTACCAGTAACGTTGATATTGGTGCCATCAAGTGTAATGCTGGTACTACCGTTTGCCAAACTGGTTACACTGGTTGTTGTGGTGAACTCACGAACTTCAATCTGATCGCCAACTTGTGGAGCTTCAGTAAATGTGAGTGTTGTACCACTTACAGCGTAAGCTGTAGTTGGCAACTGTGTAATACCGTTGATGCTGACCATACAACTGTTGGTTGTTTGGCTAGAGCTCAAAGTAAACACTGTTTGAGAGCCTGTACCGGTAAAGGAGTCGCTAGCAATAACGGTGAAGCTTGGAGCACCTACGTTGGACCAACTGCCGCCGTAATAGGTTTCAAAACTGTTGAGTGTAGTATTGAAACGTAACATACCTGTTACACCTGTACCCGGACGCTGTGCTGTGTTACCAACTGGCATCAAGATTGAGTTGGTTGCATTAAATGCCACAATTGCATTGGTCGTTTGAGTACTGTTACCAAAGCTGGCTGTGTTTGTACTTGCGTTAACAAAGAACACATTTCCACTCAATCCACTTACAGCAAAGTTTGTGTTGGCCAATGCACCGTTTACAGTGATTGTACCGTTTGCGGCCACTTCATTGATACTGTTGCCGGTCAATATAATGTTGCCGCCTTGAACATTGCCACCTGTAATGTTGCCTGTGGCACTGATCAAACCAGCTGTTAGGATATTGCCACCTGTTACGTTGGCAGTAGCACTTACTTGACCAGCTGTTAGGATATTGCCACCTGTTACGTTGGCAGTAGCACTTACTTGACCAGCTGTTGTGATATTGCCACCTGTAATGTTTGCCGCACTTGTGATTGTGCCAGTGGAACTGATCAAACCAGCTGTTAGGATATTGCCACCTGTTACGTTGGCAGTAGCACTTACTTGACCAGCTGTTGTGATATTGCCACCTGTAATGTTTGCCGCACTTGTAATGGTGCCTGTGGCACTGATCAAACCAGCTGTTAAGATATTGCCACCGGTGATGTTTCCTGTGACACTTTCAATAGACGTTACAATTAAGTTACCGCCATAAATGTTACCTGTAGCACTTACTTGACCAGCTGTTAAGATATTGCCACCTGTTACGTTGGCAGCACTGGTGATTGTGCCAGTGGAACTGATCAAACCAGCTGTTAAGATATTGCCGCCGGTTACGTTGCCTGTGACACTTACTTGACCAGCTGTTGTGATATTGCCACCTGTTACGTTGGCAGTTGAGCTGATCAATCCGGCTGTTAACAAATTACCGCCGGTGATATTGGCAGCACTTGTAATAGTGCCCGTGGCACTGATCAAACCGGCTGTAAGAATATTGCCACCAGTTACGTTACCACTAGCACTTACTTGGCCTGTTACATATTCACCTGTTGTAGCAAACACTGCCACGTTGGCTGTGCCACCAACTGTAATAGCAATATTACCGTTAGTTGACGCATTAATATTTGAGTTACCTGCACTAATTGGGAATCCAGCGCTACTAGCAGAAACGCCTGTCAACAAGCTACCGTTACCAATAAAGTAACTGCTTGCGTTTGCTGTGATGTTGCCTGTAGCACTGATTTGACCAGCTGTTAAGATATTGCCACCTGTTACGTTGGCAGTAGCACTTACTTGACCTGCTGTTGTTAAGTTGCCACCTGTGATGTTGGCAGCAGCACTTACTTGACCTGCTGTTAAGATATTGCCACCTGTTACGTTGCCTGTACCACTAATTGTACCAGCTGTAGCTAAATTGCCACCGGTAACAGTTTGTGATGCAGTAATGGCCACGTTGGTTGACCAAGCATTGGCCACGTTGCCGTAAGTCCAGTAGGTCAACGGAGTTCCAGAAGGACCCACATTCAAACCGGCACCGTTGATACCAGCATAGGTACTTTGATTATTAGCCAGTTCAACATAAAGATCGTTAGTTGTGATTACGTTTGAGTTGGTAAATGTAACGTTACCAGCCACGCTCAAATTGCCAAGGATTGTGGCATTGTTGGCAATTGTTAAATTACCACCAGTAATTGTGCCAGTTGCACTAACAGCGCCCGCAGTTAAAATGTTGCCACCAGCAATGTTAGCTGTGGCTGTGATTGTACCAGTGGAACTGATCAAACCAGCTGTCAACAAGTTGCCACCTGTTACGTTGGCTGTGGCGCTTACTTGACCTGCTGTTGTGATGTTGCCACCTGTGATGTTGGCAGTAGCACTTACTTGACCTGCAGTATTAACGTTGCCACCTGTTACGTTACCGGTTGAGCTGATCAATCCAGCTGTTAAGATGTTGCCACCTGTGATGTTGGCAGTAGCACTTACTTGACCTGCAGTATTAACGTTGCCACCTGTTACGTTACCTGTAGCACTTGCTGTACCACTTGTAGCCAAATTGCCGCCAGTGACGGTAGCTGCAGCTGAAATTAACCCACCTGTCAACAAGTTGCCACCTGTTACGTTGGCTGTACTTGTGATTGTGCCTGTGGAACTGATCAACCCAGCTGTTAGGATATTGCCACCTGTTACGTTGGCAGCACTGGTGATTGTGCCAGTGGAACTGATCAAACCAGCTGTCAACAAGTTGCCACCTGTTACGTTGGCAGTAGCACTTACTTGACCTGCTGTGGTAATGTTGCCACCTGTGATGTTGGCAGTACTTGTGATTGTGCCAGTGGCACTGATCAAACCAGCTGTGAGTACGTTACCGCCAGTTACGTTGGCAGTAGCACTTACTTGACCTGCTGTTGTTAAGTTGCCACCTGTTACGTTGGCAGTAGCACTGACTGTAGTAGCAACTACGTTGCCAACAAAACTTACGCCATAAACAGCACCTGTAGCACTAACCAAGCCAGCTGTTAGGATGTTACCATGTATGCCATTGCCTGTTGAGCTAACAATACCAGCTGTAAGGATGTTGCCGCCGGTTACGTTGCCTGTGACACTTGAAAATCCAGTGTTATATGAACCTACGTTGGCAAATACAAATGTGTTGGCTACCCCAGCCACGCTGACTGAAATGTTGCCGCCGGAAACAGCGTTGATGTTGCTGTTACCTGCACTGATTGGGAAGCCTGCGCTGGAAGCAGCAACGCCTGTGAGCTGACTACCGTTACCAATGAAGAATGCTGTGGAACTTGCTGTGATATTGCCTGTGGCACTGATTTGACCTGCGGTCAAGATGTTACCACCGGAGATATTGCCAGTTACATTGGCACCGCTGATGATGTTGCCAACCAAGCTGGTTGTACCAGACACGTTCAAGTTGGCATTGGCTGTAATCGAGTTGGCCTTGAAGTCAGCATAGCTGTTGATATTGAATGTGGTGTTGCTATAACTAGTACCGCCTGCATCAGTGTTACTCAGTGCGGCTACGAATTGTGAAGCACTTTCTTTCCAGGCCATGACAGCGGAGTTTTGGCTTCCACGAAGGCCAACAAAACCAATGTCAACTGTAGGAGTACCAGAAGTTTGACCGTCGGCCAATACAATCAACGGATCTACAATCAATGTGTTGACAGTATTAACAGCAGTGGTAGTGCCACTAACTGTCAAGTTACCTGAAATTGTCAGGTCCGAACCATATGTCAAGCTGTTTGCTAACAAACCACCTGTAATAGTGTAGCTTTGCACTTTGGTTGCTGCGTTGATACCTAAATATGCGTTGCCGCTCTGTGCGGTGCTGATCTGGTTATTATTAATTCTTGTTAATGATCCGGCCATTTTTATCTCCAAGTTGGCGTTTTTATTACTCAATTTGTCAATGTTAATGACAAATTATAAAAATTCTTTTCTCGTTTTATTTACCAAACTCGTAGGAAAACCACCCTGCTGTACTGTTAACGCAAGGATTTTGGAGTCTGCTTTAGAAGTTGTAGATCTTGGAATCAAGATCTGTTTGAATACTTATTTAGCCGGCTTTGAAAAAATCTGGTTATGTAGTGCTGATATTGGCGCCAAATGCAATTCGTTTCCATGCACCGGCACTGTACACAGCCAAGCATGGATTGCCTGCATCGCCGTTGCTGACATAAATGGTCTGGCCTGTTGCCGGTGCAGTAATAGTGACCGCTTGAGCCACTGTGTATACTGGTAATTGTAGGCTGGTACTGCCGCTGACATCCACTACCAATGCCGAGTTGACTACCAACGCATTGGCACTGTTTATACTCAAAGCAATCTCAGGTGTATCATATACCCGCACAATGGCATTGCCGTAGGCGTCATAAATCAAATCGTGACCCAACGCAGCTGCCAAGAATCGCACGTCAATCACGTCGCTCAGTGCAGGGGCTTGTGTAAAAATCAAATCAGTATTGGAAACTGTGTAGGCTGTTCCGGGCAATTGTCCCACACCGTTTAGGCTGACCAGGAGACTCGATGCACTGGCTGGTTCGCTCAAAGTAAAACTACTAGTTGCACCGTCGCCGGTAAACTGTTGATCTGTTACAGTGTTGTTGATCACTGTAGGTCCAATAACTAACCACTGAGTTCCGTCCCACATTTCCATCTGATCTAGATCGGTGTTTAATCTTGAAGTGCCTGTAGGTGGAGTTATGGGTCGCTGTGCTGTGTTTCCATAAGGAATTCCTACACCCAAATCGCCTGTAAAAGCGGCCACGGTACTGTTGTTGGTTCCAATTGTGTTGCCACTCAATGACAAGTTGCCCACAGTGGCCTGGCCAACAGTGTTGATATTGCCGGCTGTGACGTTGCCAGTGATCGTGGTTGCGCCAGTGGTATAGATACCAGTGTTGGCAATTACCAACACATTACTAACTGCGGCAACGCTGATACCAATGTTGCCACTAGGAGTAGCTGCAATGTTTGATGTGCCGGCTACGACCGGAAATCCAGATGCGGATGCGACCACACCAGTCAATTGACTGCCATTACCTATAAAGAAACTGGCAGAATTGGCTGTAATATTGCCGGTGGCGCTGATTTGTCCAGTGGTGTTAAAATTACCACCGCGAACATTACCCGAAGCAACAACTACCCCATTTACATACTCGCCTGTGTTAGCAAATACTGCCACGTTGGCAGTGCCGCCAACAGCCACTACTGCGTTTCCGCCTGTGGCAGCTATGGTAATATTACTGTTGCCGTTGTGTATGTTGCTAACATCGGCAATAACTCCAGTTAAATAGCTACCGTTACCGATAAAATATGCAGCGGTGATATTGCCAATGGCCACAATATTTCCTGAATTGGAAATGGCTACATTTCCAGTCAAGACATTGCCGGCCACCACACCGGGGCCGCCTGTCTGTAGTTGACGATTCTTTAAGTAGTAGCCCATTATAGAGAAGTGTAAGATGTAATTACTGAAACGCCGGTGTTTGAACAGTTGGCCTGAATAGAATCACCGCTGGACAAAATTAATTTTTCAGCTGCCACATACAGTTGATAAGTGTCGCCCGATGGTAGGGCCAGACTGTACCACATTTGATTAGTGGTGTCCGCTGTGTTTCCAGCCGGAACCACAAAAAGATTAGCTAATACTGTGTTAGGCGACCAATTGCACAAGGTCATAGAGGTGATGGCGGTGTTGCCGGTGCTCACATACACGCTGGCTAACGAAGTGGTTAAACTTACTGTTTGTATTGACATGGGTATTCCTTAAAATATAATTGCATAGACAATGGCCTTGCTCTTGCTTACTAATTCATCGTTTACAGAACTGGACAAGACATATACGCCAGTTCCGCCACCGCCCGGGGTGTTATTATAAATGGCTACAGCATTGCTTGGTGTAGCCGGTGCGGCGCCAATGTTGCCCAAGACTTGAGTGCCTTGCAGAGTCAACACGTTGTTGGCATAGTCAAAGGCCAGGTTGGCTGTTGCTCCAAATTCACCTTGATAGTTAAACTGTACTTGTGTATTAGCACCGCCGGCTTTTAGATTTCCAGCGTAAAGAGACAGGTAAGGTGCAATGGGAGCACCGGTGCTGGTCACGCTGGAGCTGATTTGCCAGGTATTAGCTGTAGTATCGTATCTAAGTCCGGCAAATGCATTGGCATTTCGTTGCGCTAACAGGCCCATGTCGGTAATGACGCCGGTATTATTGGCACCTACTGTGATAAAGTCGCTGACCGTGGTGCTGTTGGCAATCTGTGTGACATTGCCATTGAATATAATGTTGGCTGCATTGACTGTAAAATCGCCTGCACCGTTGGCACAGGTTATAACATAGTCACCGCTGACATTATAGACTTTTTGTGGCAAATTGCTCATGGGAGAATCCTTTTGATTATTTATGCAGGGTAGCTTCGGCTGAGATCATAAAAAATCCCCCGTAATTGGGGGATTTTAATTAAAGCAAATATGCTATTAGCTTGTGTAATTTTGAACTTGAGCCAAGGTAAGATTGCCTGTGCCATTGGTCCATGTTACAGGATCTGCACCTGACTTGAAAGTTGTAGAACTTACTGTGTTGAATGTTAAACCTGTTGTGTTACCTGTGCCAGTTACAATATTGGCACCGCCTTCTGCAGTACTTAATGTAAAGGTGTTTACACCATTGGTGGCTGTAACATAATAAGTGGTTGGATTGCTGTATCCACTAATTGTACCAGTGGCCACATTGGACAATGTGCCGCCAACTGTGATCAATTCGCCCAGACCAATGTTGGTATTGGAGCAACTGAATGTGCCAGCATTTCCGGTAATTGCCACGTTGGACAAAGCAAGCGGAGTATCGGTGCCTGCTACAAAGAAGTTAACTGCATAACGAGTGTTGGAACTGTCCCAAATGTACTTGTTGGTCAGGCGACTGGCATAAACACTACCACCGTTGGCATTGAATACCATGTTCATTTGACCACTGTTGATAGTGGCATTGGCTACCAATACGCATTGACCGCAATCGCTAGCGGTACCCGAGCCAGCGCCCACGCCAGTGGCGGTAAACACTTGACCCACTTGTGGGTTAACGCCGGCACCAATTGCTGTCCAGTTTGTGTTGCCTAAACTGAGAATCTGGTAACTAAAGCCCGGTGTAAACGAGCCAGCATTAACTGAGTCTTCACCAGATACCAAGTACTTGATTTGACCTTTTTGTGTAATGATGTAAGCAGCACCTTGTTGACCGTTGACGTTGGCAGTGATTTTAACTACCGGATATGCACTGGTAGCAATGTTGGTATTGGCACCACCAACTACACCTAAAAACTCGCTGGATGTCATTCCAACTGGAATTACCGGTACTTCTACATTGCCAAAGTCATTGAAACCAATATCCTTGGTAGTTGATTTTTTAATTTTAAGTGGACGACCCATTTTGTTTTCTCCTTAAAGAAGTCCCATGCGGGTTCTAACCGCTACGCTGTTGGGTTTAGCCGTCAGCATAAAACGCATGATTGCGTTGAACTATTATTTATGCCAACAAATATTTTGAGCAGGCAACGATCCCAGTAAATATATGCATGGAAACAGAAATTTTGATAGCACACGGCAACCAATGCCGTGAAGACAACAACCCCGAGGGCGCACTAGCATTTTATGCACAGGCGTTTACACAGGATCGAGGTCATGCTGGTGCATTTTGCAACTACGGCAACGTGTTAAGAGAAGCCGGAGATCCTGCTGGTGCTATACCGTTCTTGCAACGAGCCATACAGTTGGATCCTGTAAATACTACAGCTCAATTTAATCTAGCAGTGGCCTACTTGTTGGCAGGTGACTATGCCAGAGGATGGCCCCAGTATGAAAGCCGCTGGCAGTACGAACACCTGGCAGGTCTACTGCCCGATCTACTGCAACCCAGATGGACTGGTCAGGATCTACAGGGCAAGACTATCCTGGTCTTGGGCGAACAAGGGCACGGAGACAACATACAGTTCATACGCTTTGTGGGCGATCTGACCAGTAGAGGTGGTCGTGTTGTTGTAAAAATAAACGAAAGTTTGATTCCTTTGTTCCGTTCAATTCCGCAGATAGACAAATTTTACGGACCCAACGACGCAGTTGAGGCATTTGACTACTGGACTCCAATCATGAGTATTCCGGGGATTATCGGCAACACTTTGGAAAATCTAAGTCATACACAATTTTATCTGCGAGCCAATGATGTTTTGATACGAGATTGGGCCAATCGATTAGGACCAAAACGACGTTTACGGGTTGGCTTTTGTTGGTCGGGTCGTAGAGATACCTGGATCAATCGACACAAGGGCATGCCGTTTGAAACCATGCTGGCCCTGATCAAGCGCAATCCTGACTATGAATGGATCAACCTACAGTGCGATTGCACTGCTGAAGAAGAAGCAACCTTGGTCTCGACCGGTGTTGCCGCATACCCGGGTGCTATTCGTAGTTTTGCCGATTCGGCGGCTTTGATACATCACTTGGATGTGGTCTTGAGTGTAGACACCGCTGTGGCACACCTGGCAGGTGCTTTGGGGCGCCCGGTATGGGTCATGCTGAGTCAATTTGCACTAGACTGGCGTTGGTTGTTGAATCGTGATTCAAGTCCGTGGTATAGTACTGCCAGATTATTCCGTCAACCGGCCCAGGGCGACTGGGACACAGTTACTGAACGCATACATAAATTTTTAGGATTCTTTAAGATCTAATAAAAAAGCCCAGTTGACGGGCTTTTTTATTTTGTTTATGTGTTGCAAGGAATCACCGACCCACCAGCCGAACAAGTTATACTCCGAACGGTCAGGAGTTGGTATAGTTACTTATTGGTGTGTTGTACTGGCGGCGGAATTTCGGCAGTGAAGACCGTGCCAGCGAGCGTAGCCGTTGACAGCTACCAGTTGATCGCAGTGCGGGCACAACTTTTTCTCACGTTTCTTGCCTGTAGTTGCTTCTATTTTTTTTCTAATAGTTTCTTCACTTTGCTTACGACCTGTGGCCTTGGCTGACATTTTGGCAAGCGTTTCTGCTGAATGAGTTTTACCCCACATATTATTATTTTCACCTTGTTTAGCCGCAGATAGTTTGGCTCGGTGTTCTTCTGTTATAGGCGGTTTTTTCTTGCCAGTTGTTGCTTTTTTAAGTTTTTCAATTTGTTCTGGTGTTAGTTTTTTACCTAGGTTTTTTTGACGGATTTTATCTTTGGTTTCTTGTGTATGGTGCTTACCAAACATTCCGTTTCCTGTACCGGTAAATTGTTTGCTTTGTAATTCTGCGTATTCTTGTTTAATGCTTTCATAAACTCGTGCAGTAATCTTTGTATTGTATCTCTGTTGTCCTTGCTTTTCTGCTCGCATCATTCTTAAAGCATTAAGCATCTGATGATGTTCTTTTCCTGTGGTCATTTTAACCAATAGCCAGTGGCATACAAAGTGCTCTCTGGCAGTGAGGTTCACTAGGTTATCTGCTTCATCTCCGCCGCCTAAACTACGTGGCACTATGTGATGACTTTCTGTATAGGAATCCAGATGACGATTTTTGGCTCGTTCTGTGATATTTGCGTACCATTGTTTGTATTTGTTCATATGTTTATTTATGTTTGTTACTTCAATAATAGCATATTTAGGTGCAATAGTCAACAAAAAAGCCCCTTGCGGAGCTTTTTTGATTTTTTACTACAAGTACAAAAAATCTTGTACAAAAATATCGTTCTGGATTAAGAGAATGATAAGTTTTGGACGGCTATCTCTCCCACATAGTCAGCAGCATTGCCGAAGCTTGATGCAGTATTGGTGAGCTCCACGAATCCGTAGCGAGTCATGAATGATACGACTGGTTCGAATGTTGATGGATCCAAAACAACGCCACTGCTCATCAAAGGAATGTATGGGCAATAGAACGCAGGAGCATCAGCTTCAGATGTACCTTTGTAACCAACCAATACAGACGCTGTATCTTGAGCGTAGCTGTTTACAAACACACGCATAGCGCCGTTCAATGTACCAACAAACTTGGTGTTTGTAGGTGCTTCGAATGTGCCTTCTGTTGTGCGAGCAAAAGCTGAAGTTGTTGCAGATTGCAATACTGTCAAGGATGCTGGAGAAACAACAGCCCAGTTACCAGCGCCACGACGTGTACGCTGAGCGATCAAGTTAGCAACGCGGTTGATCAACACTGCCAAAGCGGCATGCTCATCACCAACGAATGTTGCTGTACCAGACACAGTAGCTTGGTTGTATGTGTACTCAGTTGCAGCCAATGTAGACAAGCTCAAGAGGATCTCTTGATCAATCTCAGCTGTGATCTCTTGTGCAAGAGCAGCCATAATTTCAGCTTCTACATCGATACCGTGCATGGCTTGTGCGTCTTGTGCAGACTCAAATGTCCAACGAGCTTGTAACTTGCGTGTCTTGGCTTCAACAGCTTGTTTCAAGATCTGTACGGAAATTTGCTTACCGCCCGTGCCTTCCATTGTTGCTGTATTGTTACCAGTATAGCCAGTAGCTGTACCTGTAAGTTGAGGAACTGTGGAATATGCAGTTGCAATTGTGAATGGGCTCAAAGCTTCTTGACCAGCTGATACGCTAGTAGCAGCAGCACTGTTGTCTTGCAAGCTCTGTGCATAGCGTACACGCAGAGTATGGATTTGACCAACAGGGCCAGTCATAGGCTGAACACCAACCAACTCGTTAGCAATAACAGTTGGCATTACACGTCGAATTACTGGCAGAATCACACGGTTTAATGTAGCGATGTTACCAGATGCTGTTGAACCAGAACTTGCGTTCTCTTTCAAGTACTTCTTTGTGTTTTCAAGGATAACGGACATGGATGTACGCTTAGATCCGGATAATCCTTCTAAGAGTGCGTCTTTAGTCTCGCTCCAACGACCTTCTAATAATTCTTGTGACATTTAAGTCTCCTTTTATTATATCTTAAATTACAGCCCTGCCAAACGCTTTAGATCGATCACGTTGCTTTCTTGTTCAACTTGATCTGCATCTGGACTGCGGGCAGATTTATCGCCAGTTGCCTCAGATAACGACTCTGTAATCACCTTCTGGGTTTTTACGGAACGGTCAGCTAAAACTGCTGGTAGATACTTTTCAAAAGCATTGGACAGTCGAGTTGTCTGTACGCTTTCGAGCAAATTACGCATCACTTCTGCTTTTTCCTTGTTCAAAGGAGCCAGCAATTCCTCTAATGCAGATTCGCGCTGATTAGATTCTTTAAGGATACGCATTTCGCGTTCTTTGTTTTCGACCAGGACTCGTGCTTTCTGGGCGAATTTGATGGCTTCAGACAGTTTGGCATCTTTGGCAGCGATTGTGTCATGCAGTTTACGAACTTCTTGCTTCTCATTGAGGTGAGTTGCGCCAAATTCTGTTGCATACGCTTCAAAAATACGACGACCAAAATTGTTCTCGCGAGCAACTTTGATGTCTTCTTGTAACTGACTGAGTTCAGCCTTGAGATGACGGCTAACAGCACTGGACATCTTTTGTGCGGATTCTTTGATAAATCTGCTCTTGAGACTTTCCAATGTTTTGCGAGCTTCGCGCACCAAACGAACTTTTGTGTTGACCACATCTTGTTTGTCTGTTGCAAATTCTTGAATCTCACGTGCAAGTGCATGTACCACAAAGTTTTCCAACTTTTCGATACCTTCGTTATGCATCTTGCGGTCTTTGCGCAATTCGCCAATTTCTTCAGCAAGTTTAGTAACCATAAAGTTGTTGAACTTTGTAGCACTTTCTTTCATCTTGCCTTGGAAACGGACGCGATCTTCAGCAAGTGCTTGCTTTTCAGCTTGCACTTGTTCAAGTTCTGTCGCGAGACCTTCTGTTACCATACGATCTAAGGCTTCCACCATCACTGTTTTGTCATGCTCATAGCGTTGTGCAAACTCTTCGCGTAGTTCTGCACGTACTTGTTCACGAGCTTCGTTCAACTTAGCTTCCCATGCTTCTGAGATCTGCTGTTGAGCTTCTTCGTTAATAAGTTCGCTATCTAGTAACGGTTTAATAGCATCTAGCATATTATTTTCCTTCAATCTTGAGACCGTGTATCAGGCGAATCACTTCGTCTTTTACAAATCTCTGTGCTTTGCCGCTTTTAGCTGGATCCTTAAACATATCTAACAATCGTTGACCGCCTTTGTGATTTAAAAGACCTTCATAAATTGCTGTGGGATATGCATTGGGAGCACTGGGCTGAGCGACTACATCTACAGTGACAATTTCAAAGTCACTGACATGTCCGTTATGGTCGTTGACATTGCCGCTGCCACGACTACTAACACCTAATTTAACACCTGACGTGAGCATGGTCTTGACCAATTCGCCCATGGGTGTTGGTAATATCTTTAATGTTCCATAGCCAGCAGGGCCATCCATCCACATTTTTTCAATCATGTGACTTACACGATCCAAGTTGATTTTTAAGTCGTCTGGGTGATCTACTTCGCCTAGCACCGAATGACCGGTTTTGATCTGTTCGTTGATAGTGTCTACCGCCTTGGCAATTTCGTCTACAGGATATACACGCTCGTTAGCATTGCGAACACCGCCCTCGATACAAATGCCTTTTAACTTCATTGTCTTACCTTCGTGAGAATCCTCAGACAGGATTTCAAGTCCTGCCTGAGTGAAGCTCAAGTGTTCTTTAAGGTAACGAGCCATTTAGTCTATCAGCCTTTCGGAAAAGGTGTACGTGTGTTTGGATTGTGCTGATCAAACTTTGGCTTTGGTGCTGGTTCCATTTTGGCGCCATAACCGTCTTTACCTGGTACGTTCTTAAACTTGCCTGCTTGTGGCAAATCTGCAGTTTTTGGTGCTGGACGACCTTGTGCTACATCGCCCACCATTTTAACTGGACTGGCTGCCATGCCTGCCTTGCCTGAATCAACAGCGTATGTGGCCTTTTTGTTTACAAAGCTAGGTTCGCTGAGTTCTGGTTTTGGAGCTGCATCCAACTTGACGTTTTCCATCATGGACATTTCATCCATTTCATCTTCGTCAGCAAATGCTTGGGTGTCGTCCATTTCCAATGCGTCGCCGCCCAATTCGTCACCTTCTTCGCCGCCTAAATCACTGTGCTCGCCACCTTCGCTGCCGCCCATTAGGCTTTCAAATTCGGCCATGAGTTCGTCTAACTTGTCTTCCAAGTCAACCACTCGATCTTCAATATCGTGCTCGGTTTCGTTGCCGTCGTGCTCGATGTCTTTGGTGAGATCTTCACCGTCTTCTTCAGCTTCGTCGTCAAATTCTTCATTGTTTTCCATCATGCCAGATTCGTCGGCTTCGACATCGTCAATCAAGTCGTCGCTAGCGTCGCCACCGATGGATTCCATGTTTTCGTCGAGTTCTTCTTCTTCAGATTCATCCAACTCTTCTTCTTTGGACTCGTCTAATTCCTCTTCCTCGTCGTCACACTCGCAAGGAGCCTTGTGGCACGATTCGCACTCTTCGGCTTCTTCGTTCATGAGATTCTCGTAGATTTCACGAGATTTTTCTACCACGATATCGTGGAAAAGCTCTTTGGCTTTGTCTGCTTCGTCGTTGATCACATACTCGATCAACTGTTCAAATTTATTAGTCATCATATCTCCTATAGGTAATGGCTCGTTACATATTTACTACAAACGAGTAATATTGGTACTTTTGAGGTGGAAAAAGAAGGATAATATGACTGATTTTGTTACAAATCAGTTACAACAGTGTTACATAGCCGGGGCGGCCGGGGCGGGTGCGTATTGTTGTTTTACTAGTTTTAGTTTTTCTTTGTATTCTACACTGCGTACATCGTTCATCTGGCGCAGTTTGTTGATTTGTCGCAGAGTTAGACGGGTTTTTCTGGTGTCGCCTAGTGTAGGCTGACTATTATCCTGACTGGTGTCCTGATAAGCTGTAGGACTTTTTTCATAAATTTCGTTTAAGATCATGATTGTATATTTAGCTTTGCACGCCAGGAACACCCGGAGCACCGGCGCTAGGAGCACCTTGTGCAGTTGGGGCACCTTGTGCAGCCACGCTGGGAATTGAGGGGGTGCCGGCTTGGTCGCCTATGATGTTGGCTTGGCCTAGTTCTTCGCCGGTTTGAATGTCGCTTTCTATGCCCGACGGTGTAATGCCAACTGCACGAAGATCTTGACCTTGTGTGGTTTCTAACTCGGGTTCTTCGCGCTCTTCACGCCAATATTCTTCGTTTTCCATAATTTCTTCGTCGGTCAGTCCTAGATAGCGTTTCATCATAAAACGTTTGCTCATGTAAGGCAAGGGTTCCAGGGTGCTAAATGCTGTGATGCGGGTGGTATCCATTTCAGCCTGACGATAGCTGGCAAAATTTTGTGGTTCGCACAGTGCAATAGTAAACAAGCCGGCATCAATGTTGAAGCCCCTCCAACGCAGGAACATCTTGAATTCATCGTCTAATTTCTGCATAATTAAGCGTTGCAGGCGCATACAGTACTGGTTAAACCGGTACTCTTGGATCAGTGCTGTGCCTACTCGCCCGTCGTTCATGGCTAAGTTTGAGTCGTCCGGACCGGTGGGTAGGTAGCTACTTGGCACACGCAGGCCGCGAGCCATCTTGTTGTTAAAGTATTTTAAATCGTCAATTTCTCCTAAGTTTTCGCCTCCGGGTAGGACTTCTACACTGCTACCGCGACCGTCTGAAGTTTGTGGGAAAAAATAGTCTTCATTAACGCTTAATGGATTGTAACTGGCGTCCATCATGTTGGCGCCGCCACCTGTTGTAGTAGGGATTCTGCGTTGATGCATTTCGTTTTTGACTCGTTCCACAAAGGCCATAGCCATGTGACTGGGCATGTTACCCACATCAATTTTAAACAATCTACGCTCGGGAGCACGCTGTACACGATAGATTAGTACCGAATCTTCTAGCAATTCTTTTTGCTTGTAGACCTTGAAAATATTTTCTAAAACACTCTGCCCAAATGGCCAAAAGTAATCCAGTCCTTCGTTTAGGGTCAGATGCACAATATGACGAGCGTCAATGCACGACTCGTTCATGGCCTGAGTAAATCTGCTATTGCCTGTGCCGCCACCGGCACCACCGTAGCCACCACCGTTGGGTGCTGTATAGTTGTTTTGTCCTATACTTCCTGTGGCGCGACTCACATAGTAGTCCTGTGTGGTTTTTGACGCTACACTCATGTTTTGGAAGTTGGGGTTGATATCGCGAATGATGTACTGTTCTGGGCGCTTGCCTTCGGACTCGTTCACAATTACCCGAGCCACTTTGACCATGTCGACCCACATCATTTCAAATGTTTCGGGATCTCTCAAAAACACCTGATCACCGTACTTGATCACGTTACGAAATAACTTGAATACTCGCTGATCCAGCTTGTTTAACTTGGTCCATTGTTGCAGTTGTTTTTTGATAATGTCTATTTCGTGGTCGGTGGGTTTATCGGTAAAGTTGATGTCAAACGGAGTCTTGTTGTCTGCATTGATCTGTGTAGAAAACTCGGCAATGATGTCCAGGCAAGCATTAACTTCACTGTCGGCATCCATGTTTTCGTACTGATTGTAACGTTCAATACGGTTGGGGTGTCCGGAATATACTTCGGGTAGTCGACTGGCATAGTTGCGGAATGCAAAGTCGTTGGGTGTGCCGCCGGTAAAATCACCGCCTCTTTGGCGATCATAATTGGGTAGGCCAAATTGATTTTGTCCCGAAATTGGACTCAGTTGGCCGCCGGTGTTTGCTACTTTAAAATACTTGCGCCAACCTCTTTTGCGGTTGTTGTCGTTGTCTGCCATGGTAGTATATTTATAGCGTTATGACTGTAGCTGTACAGATTTTTTAGTACTATTGGCAATCTGCTGATTACTGTTGTTGAGTTGAGCCAACTGATCGACCACTTGATTCAATGCATCTAAATGTGCAGTATCGCCTGCTGTTGCAAGATTGTTGGCCGTTTGTGTCTCTTGTTTTTCTGGTAAAGTCTTTGACGGATCTACGTTGGCCATCTGAGAAGCATAACCATCGAGTGGTCCTGCTGTCGACGAGGCCATTAGAGCAGCTCTTTCTCGTTCAATTCGATTGGCCACGCCGCGTTGCACATCTGCACTACTGCTTCTAAAATTAGTGGACACATTTTGTGCTTTGTAATCCTGGATGGCATTGATAATATCTTTTTCGCCCATTTTATCAACATCTTTTCCACTAAGGGCCTTTTCAATCAGTTTGCTACCACCGCCGTACTGCACACCGGTACTAAACAGGGCTTCTTGCACTCCGCGACCTTTTCCTGTGAGCTTTTTGCCCAGATCGCCCAGTGTTTGTACTTGTGCATCATAATACTGTTTTTTAGCAAATGCCTGCTGTGCTTCGGCAAATCCTTTATCACCGCCGAGCTCTTTCCATTTTTTGTTGAAATCTTCGGTTCCTGCGGTCAGGCCTTCAAATTCTTTGCCGTACTTTTCATTTTCTTTAAGGAACTTTTGCACCTGCCCCATGTTGGACGACATTTGGTAGGTACCGTAACTGGCGCCGCCATAATCACCCTTGCCCGAACCGACAGTCCCAGCACCTGCTCCTTCAAATTTTGCAGATACTGCCCCTAGGCCGGCGGCGCCGGGGGCAGTTACCGCTCCTTTTCCGTAGATTACATCATTGATTGTCTCGTTGATTCGTTGAGTCAGAGTTTTGCCAGTGGCTGCACCAGTTTTTTCGCCTGGCAATTTACTGGTTGCCTTTTCAGTTACGCCAGCTAGTGCGGCCATTGCTGTGGTTGCTGGAGCTACCCCAAGTTGCACAAAACTCTGCAGAGCATCTCTGGAGTTCATGTTGGCAAGATCTATTTTAGACAGATTTTTTGTAGCCTGGTCGGTTACAGTGGCATTTTTATCAGCAGCTTTTTCTCGTTCTTCCCAGTTGCCAAACTGTGTTATTTCTTCTCGAGCACTACGCAAAGTGCCGCCGTATTCTCTCATACCTTCCGAATTTAAGCGGTAACTCTTACCCATAGTATCAACATAACCGGTAATGTCCTGCTTGGCATCATTCATTGTTTGACCAATGCCGACACTTTCGTCCATGACATTTTTCATCAACGACGGCATACGCATCATTAATTTTTGTTGGGCGCTGATATCACCGCCAATGCTTTTTTGGAATTCTTTTTGCATTTCTGGACTTAGCGATGCCATGGTTGTTGTAATCTTTTTAATTTGTGCTGTGGCATTTGCATCACCAGATTTGGCTCTAGCTTCGAGATCGGCCATTACGTCATTATAGGCGTCCTCTGACATGGCCTCGTCTTGTTGTTTTTGCAACTGATCTGCACTGGTCCCGGTAAGTCGTTGTAGTCTATCCAGGTCCATGACATACTGTTTAGTAGACGCGCCCAGGGTGTCGCCAACATCTTTTTGCGACCGACCTATAGCCACTTGTTGCCGTATAAAGGCAGCTCCAGCAGCGTTAATTTGATCAGGTGTTTTACCAAGATCTTTTAGAGCCGGGTCTCTTACAATACTCTGCATAGCACTGGCATAGGCATTAGTGCCATCGGCTGCTGTTAAACTAAACTTGGCCAATGTTTCACTGTTTGCCGACACTAGCTGTACCATCTTGTCCAGCTCTTCGATACCGTAACCAAACTTCTGCATGTTGTTAAACACGCCAGTAATACCGTCAGAGGCTGTGGCACCCGATTTACTGAGTTCTTGATAGGACTTGTAAAGTGCATCACCTTGTTTGTTGGCGGCTTGAATGCCTTTGGCAAATGCACCGATGGCCAGGGCCGCCACTTTGGCCACTAGTCCTAAGCCCGGAATTGCCAACACCAATAATGATAATGCATCAGCAGCACCTTGCACTGCACCGTTAAATGCGCTGGCACCTTTTTTACCATCGTACATGGCCTTGGTTACATCGGCCACGCTAGTGCCCAAGCTAGCAAGTCCCTTGGTAGCCAATTTGGTGTTAAATGAGGCTTCTTTATTGGCAGCACCGACCGAACCGGTACTTTGTGCTACTCCGCCTAGAGTTTCGATTAATCCTCTGAGATTCTCGTTGAGTTCATCAATTTGTTTTGGGTCAATATTGTCAGCCATAAGTATATTTAGCGAGGGAAAAATGCACGAAAATAACCCATTAAGACAGTACTTTAGACAGCCAGCCATCTACATCAACTTACCTAGCGCGGGCAAGTTTTATCCGCCCGGTACTTTAAACATGCCGGCAACCAACAAGTTGCCAGTATATCCCATGACTGCCATAGACGAGATCACCTATCGTACTCCAGATGCCCTGTTTAACGGACAGGCCACCGTGAGTGTGATACAAAGTTGTGTACCTGACATCAAAGATGGCTGGGCAATCCCGGCCATGGATGTTGATACTATCCTGGTAGCCATACGCATTGCTAGTCACGGGCACGACATGGGATTCAGCACACAATGTCCAAAATGTCAAAATGTATCAGATCAGTCCATCGATCTTAGAACTGTGTTAGATCACATGAAACCGGTCGATTATACCGTTCCAATTACATCAGGCGATATGGAGATTTTTTTCCGCCCCATGACCTATCGCAACATGAGCGACAACAATACCATGCAGTACCAAAATCAAAAGTTATTGCAGAATCTACCCGACGCCGATGTACCCGATGCTGACAAAATGTCTGCACTTAGCCGTGCTCTAAAAGAAGTAACCGAAATGACTGTCAAGGCCTTGAGCCAAAGTATTGCTGCAGTCAAAACACCCACTGCCCTGGTAACTGAAACTGAATTCATCGAGGATCTGTTGAAAAACTGCGACAGAAATTTATTTAATCAGATACGAGATTACATTGTCGACAACAAGACCAAATCTGAGATGCAACCACTCAGTTTAACCTGCCCTAGTTGCAATAACGAATACCAGCAGACTGTGACCTTGGACATGTCCAGTTTTTTCGAGCCCGCCTCCTGATCTCGACCCATGATCAAATTGTCAAGATGGTTGACGACATGGATAAAGAAATTAGCGACATCAGAAAAGAGGCGTTAAAAATGGCTTGGTACATGCGTGGTGGTCTCAGCTACGAACATGCCTTGCAACTCAGTGTACAGGAACGAGCCC
>Ga0007867_1000198_pt1 | contig 24621 bp, 30 predicted proteins | sample CryBogCBH25Aug08_FD_71224 | JGI IMG/M metagenome (GOLD analysis project Ga0007867, IMG submission 71224) | Freshwater microbial communities from Crystal Bog, Wisconsin, USA - CBH25Aug08 | ecosystem: Environmental > Aquatic > Freshwater > Lake | place: Crystal Bog, Wisconsin, USA | collected... | reverse complement strand
GTAACGAAATTATGGTTCCAGCAAGTCATATGGCTCTACGCACATATTTGTACAACGACAACGTTGCATATCAATGGTTCGCTCCAGCAGGTACACGTCGCGGTCTAGTAAGCAATGCAACTGACTTGGGTTATGTCAATTACACAACAGGCGAATTTGTTCGCACTGGTGTAAATCAGGCTCTACGTGATGCATTGTATCAATTGCGTATTAACCCAATCACAATTATTCCAGGTATTGGTCTAGTTGTATGGGGTCAGAAAACTCGTGATCCAAACACAGAAAGTATGGACCGTGTTAACGTTGCTCGTCTTGTTAACTATATCCGTACAATCTTTGCTAGTGCAGGTAACGCATTCTTGTTTGAACCAAACGACAAGATTACTCGTGACCAGTTCGCAGCAGTATTGAATCGTGCGCTGAACGATCTAGTTGCTAAACGTGGTATCTATGACTACTTGGTAGTTTGCGATACAACAAACAACACCCCAGACCGTATTGCAAACAATCAGTTGTATGCAGACGTTGCTATCGAGCCAATGAAAGATGTAGAGTTTATTTACATCCCAATCCGCTTGTTCAATCCTGGTGATATCGCCAGCTTGGGCGGCAAGTAAAATTGGTGATAAATAAACATATAGGAGAATAATTAAAATGGCAGTAGCATCCTTAACAAACTTCACAGTACCCCTAGCAGGTGGCGCAACAGCCACAAGCCAGGGTCTGTTGATGCCCAAGCTAAAATATCGTTTTCGTCTTAGTTTCATCAACTTCGGCGTAAGCACCAACAACGTAATCGAGTTGACTAAGCAAGTCGCAGATACAAAACGCCCAAGCGTTAAGTTTGCTCCAGTCACTGTTGATATCTACAACAGTAAAGTTTACTTCCAAGGTAAACCTGAATGGGAAGAAGTCACAGTTAACTTGCGTGACGACCAAGCTGGTAATATCAGCAAGTTGGTTGGCGAACAGATTCAGAAACAATTCGACTTCCAAGAACAAGCAAGTGCAGCATCGGGTATCGACTATAAGTTCCAACTACAAATGGATATCTTGGACGGTGGCAACGGTGCAGCAACTCCAAACGTGCTAGAATCTTGGGCATTGTATGGTTGCTTCTTGACTAGTGTTGATTACGGTGAATTGAACTACAACTCTAGCGATCCAATGATGGTTGCTCTAAGCATCCGCTTTGACAACGCTGAACAACTTCCAGCTGGTGGTCAAACTGCTGGTGTTGGCTTCGGCGCAACGATTGCTCAGAACGCTGGCGCAACAATTACTGGTTAATATCTAGTAACTCTCAGACTAAGCCTGCTCTAAAAAGCAGGCTTTTTTATTGCATAAATATATGTATGAGCATGGTAGATGATATATTACACGGCGTAGGCACTGGCCCTACAGTCCGTGATTGGCAACACGCAAATAGAATTTTTGTGGGCGATAGCTATGCGCTAATGCCCAAGTATAGCTTCTTATTTCATGTCAGCTTTGATATCAATTCAGCACTGACTCGATTGCCTAACATTGAGAAATTGCAGTTGGGTGTTTTGGTCAAGAGCGTACAGCTACCCAAATACACAATTGATAACAAGGTAATGAATGCCTACAATCGTGTTAATATCGTACAAAACAAAATCAAATACGATCCAATCTCAATCACATTCCACGATGACAGCAACGACAGCGTAAGAGATTTCTGGTATGACTATATGAGTCATTACTATAGAGATACTGACTATGCTCCTGCACTCTACGATCAGCCAACAAAATATAATCTACAACAAACAGAACACTGGGGCTTTCAGCCTGCAAAGTATGATAGCAATGGTACAGTTGAGCGTTTGCTAAAGAGTATTAAGATTTATAGCTTGCATCAAAAACGCTTTACAGAATACGTACTAGTGAATCCGACTATCACTAGTTTTCAACATGGTCAACATCAACAAGGTCTAAGTGAATTCTTAGAGAATTCAATGACCATTGCCTACGAATCTGTTTTATATAACTATGGCACAATTGCAGTGGGTGGTGAACCTGACGGATTTGCCACACTGAGTTATGATAAGACTCCAAGTCCATTGACTCCATTGGGTGGTGGTACAACAAGCATATTGGGACCAGGAGGTTTGTTGGGTGCTGCACAAGGTATCGGTCAAAGTCTTGCTCCAAACGCCAATGGTAATACTAAACCATTGGGAGCATTGAATGCTGGCATTACTGGGCTACGTGCATTCAACAATATCAAGGGTCAAAATTTGTTAGGATTGGCTGGTGCAGAACTAAAAACTATTGGTCTTGGTGTCTTGCAAGGCGATACTAACACATTGAATCGTCTGAGTTTGCCAAAAGCTGGTGGCGGTAACGGAACTAACAGCGTAGTTCAGTCTGGAGAATAACGTGAAGTTCAATGTAATCTATACGAATAATGGTCCCAGAACTCCTGGCGGAGCAACAAGCAATCAAACAGTTGCCGGTCTATCTGGCACAGGAGTCTATATACAGGCAGTAGCCCCAGCAGCACAAGATCCATTGGTGGGCAATAAAACAGCGGCAGCAGTTATACGCAGCAACGGTGAGTATATTGGCAACGCACAACTACCCAGTAACCCACTACCTCCGGGGATTACATCATGAGCAACGAATTCAATCTATCATCAGTTAGTCTAACAAATAATAAGTCTACAGCACAAAACAAGTACTTCAACAATTATTTTGTTACACCTAACACAATTTCTTCAAATCAAAACGATGCCGTAGTTGCATATTTTCAACAAGTCACTGGTGGAAATAAACAAAGCGCTGCCATCTTGGCAAGTACAGTAATCTATACAGCAATGTCTCAGGGTGCTGATCCTATGAGCATAGTTCAACAATTTCAGGCATTGAAGCCAGGCGAACTGAGTGTTTATCTAGCAATGTTCTTAAACTTAAACAGAATTGGAACAAGTCTAGTGGGCGTGAACAATCAAACAACGCAGAACAAATACATCACACGAGCAATTCTAGCATAATGTCAAAGTACGCCAATGGCTTTTATCAGCTAATGAACCCTGAAAAATATGTGGGTAAGGGAACACCACACTATCGCAGTAGTTGGGAACACAGTACTATGCGTATGCTTGATACTAATCCTGCTATCATTAAATGGGCCAGTGAAAGTATTCACATCAACTATCGCAACCCGTTTACAAACAAGAACACAATCTATGTGCCAGACTTCTTTGTACTGTATCAGGATGCAAACAACAAGCAACACGCAGAAGTTTGGGAAATCAAGCCAACCAAAGAGACAACTCTAGAAGCAGCTGGGAAGAGTAAAAGAGCGCAGGCAGCAGCGATCTTGAACCAATTTAAGTGGCAAGCAGCCAGTGCATACTGCAAAGCCAATGGCTTGTATTTCAGAATCATAACCGAACAGGATTTGTTCCATCAGGGCAAAGCAGGCCGATAAATATCGGTATGACTGAAAAATTAGCACAACTATTAAATCTGCCTCCTGTACCAGAAGAACCCACTGTTGAACAGGCAAAAGAGTTCGTGGCAGAGAACAATGTCTTGATTACAGAAGTAGATGCGGCAATCAGCAAAATTGATGCCGCATTACCACTTGTAAAAGACCTAGAAGCCGCAGACGACGAACTTGACGAACTTGCGCAACTAGCAAAAGAAAAAGCCGAAGACCTAATGGACTTGGGTATGAACATCGACCCCAGATTCGCTGGCGTTATTATGCAGACTGCTGGCACAATGTTGGGCCACGCTATCACTGCCAAGACTGCCAAAATGGATAAAAAGTTGCGTATGATTAGTCTGCAACTTCAAAAAGCCAGATTGGATCATCAAATCAACAAAGACAACAAGAAGGGCGAATCAGATCCTGACGAGCCAGTAGAAGGTCACGGTATGGTTTTAGACAGAAACGAGTTGCTAAAACAGATTTTAGACAGCGCCAAAAGCCAAAAGAAATAAAAATTTATAAATATAGTATAGGACAAAATAACTATGGCTGTATCACAAAACTTTCAGAATTACTTCTATAACTCACACAAGTTATATGAATTCCGCATTAGACTGGCTAATTGCGATTGCGACAAAGCGCTAATCGAAGCAATTAAAAACGCACTCGACGCTTATGAAGTAGAAACAATGACTGCTCCAAAGCGTTTACCAATTCAAGAGCACAGAGACTTTGGTAAGTTGGGACCATGCGAAATACATCACATTGATGTAGCAGTGAACTACCCAACAATCGCTGAACAAGTTCGTCAGTTGATTATCAACCGTGCTGGTGTTCCAAGTCAACAAGTCTGCGTTTACACACTGAATCAAGCTCTACAAGAAGAACTTGTAGATTCTACTATCATCTCTCAAGGTGAAGGTGGACCAATCATTGAGAATCCAGAACTAGTTGCTCCTGCACAGGGCGACATTGCTGGTCAAAAACGTGTTGATAGTTTGCTAAAAGAGTTGAGCAAAACTTCGTTGAGCAATGCTTATACTATTGACGGCAACGATCAAACTATCGGTGGAGACAAAAATCCATCATACGGTAAAACAACTAATGATCTACCAATGGGCGACACAGCTCCAGTAGGAACAAAACAAAATTACGTGTATCGTAAACCAAGAGGCTAATAAAAATGAGCGACCACAATAACATTTATAACATCATGGGCAAACTAAATGCCCTAACTCCATCTGAGCAAGTCGCTCAACCTACGCAAAAGATTTACGAAAGCGTAGAGGCTAAAGGTAGTGTGCTTGAAGGCGTTAAGTCTGTTGAGCAAAAACTCAGCGAAAAATACATGGGCTTCAAAGCGGTTGAAAAAGCTGCCAAGAAGGGCGGTGCTGAGAATCCAGCAGCAGTAGCAGCAAGTATTGGTCGTAAGAAATATGGCAAGACAGCATTCCAAAAAGCCGCAGCCGCTGGTAAGAAAATGGGCGAAAGTCAGTTAGATGAAGGTATTATGGATTCATTAAAAGGTGTTGTTGCTAAATTACAAGCACTACCAATGATTCAGAAAAACTTAGCAGCAGCTAAAGCTAAATTACCACAAATTATTGCAGCCGCACAAAAATCACAAAGCGGTAAAGACTTGATGGCTAATTTAGGGATCGACGAACAACAGGCGCAAGTGGCTGAAGGTTTAGGTAAAACTATTGCCTGGGGGTCGTATGCAGGTGCAGGCGCAAGCCTAATTGCGATGGTAGCAGACTTTGCAATGCGAGCATACATTAGCATGGGTAAGCCTAGTTTTGAGGAAATGTCGTCGTATCAGGCAAGCGGATTCTTGTTATTGGCTGGTTTCGCCGCAGTTGGTGCAGGAGCTATTGCGTTAGGCACAAGCAAAGCAATTGACTCTGCCAAGAAAATGGGCGAAGAGGCTTGCAACGAATGCGGTATGTATGAGTGCATGTGCGATCACGACCATATGCAAGAAGAACGTGAAACTCTAAAGACTAAAAAAGGTACTATCTACAAAGGTGGCAAACACGGCTACGATCAAGATAGTGACAATAAAAAGTTTGATGCACCTAAGGGTGATATCTTTGGTCGTACAACTGGCGAAGTTCCAGCTGGTAAAAAAGGTACTAAAGTCAAGGGTAAAGATACACACGATACCGTGGATGAAACTATCACTAAGAAAACAAGTGCTGGTGAAATCATTCACGACTTTCAAAAATCTAAGAATCCTAAGTTTGCTGGAAAAAGCAAAGAACAACGCAAGAATCAAGCTCTAGGCGCTTACTATGGTATGCACCCAGAGAAAAGCAAAGTCAAAGAAGGTAAACTTACTGTTAGCAAAGCGTTAATGGAAAGCGTTAATTTCAAGAAAATGATGGACGAATGCAATATGACTTTGGAAGAAATGTTAGAATGTATGAATCAAGACATTCAGGCATACAAAGCCACTGGTGATATGACAGATCGTTTGCGTGACTTTATGCACTTGCACAATCACGTAAAGAAAATGGAAGAAGCAAAAGTTGATCCAATGGCTCCACAAATGCCAAGCGGACAAGATGTTCTTCCACAACAAAGCACATTGGGTAAAATTGGCAGCACAGTTAAAAATGCATTGACTGGTCCTGGTGATGAAGAATTGCTTGCTCGCTTACAGCAAGATTCTCAACCTACTACAACAGTTGATGAAGAACTGAACGAATTAGCCAAGTTAGCTGGTATTACAGATGAAGGTAACGCTTTCACTGGCAAACTAGCTTCTACACCAAAAGACGGTGAGTTTGAACTTGATGGTGAAACATACACAGACACAAGCAACGTTGACGAAGACGAAGCTGGTCCAGTTCAAATGTATCAAGAGTCTACTCTAGAAGAAATGGCCAAACTAGCTGGTATCTTCCAAGAAGGTAAAGACTACGATGATACGACATTCCCAGAGCCTCCAACATATGACAACACTCCTGACGAACACGTTGAGGGCGAAGACGTACTGCTAAAAGGTGGCGATGGTGAAGTAGCTGGTATGGAAAAGAAAATGAATTCTATGAAACCAACTTGGAAGAATGCTGACAATCCATTGGCAGAAGACAAATCATTGATGAAGCCAGCAACAGAGTTCAATTTTGTAAAAGAAATGGGACGTGACTTGATGCAAGCATACGAAGGTATCAAAGCAAAATGAAGATAACTGACATCATCGTTGAAACGGTTGTTACTGAAAAGCAACGCACTCAGGCACAACGCAGCGCTGAAAAGTGCTGGCCTGGCAAGCACAAGGAAGGCACCAAGCCTAGTCCCACACACCCTGGCATCCGTGTCAACAACTGTGTGCCTAACGAAGATGTAGAAGAAGCTGCCAATGCTGCACAGCAAGCAGCCATTGCCATCAACATGAAAAAGCATCATCAAAAGCCTAAGAATGTTGACGAGCAATTTGATCAGATCGAAGAAATGGTCGAAGACTTGGCTGAACAGTATGGTGTTGACTCAGAAACAGTATGGGACTTGCTAGAAGACCACAGTGATGAAGATTTGTTAACAGAGACAGCAGCTTGGCAGAAAAAGTCTGGTAAGAATAAAAACGGCGGCCTCAATAGAAAGGGCGTAGCAAGCTATCGTAGAGAACATCCTGGTAGCCACTTACAAACAGCAGTAACTACAAAGCCAAGCAAACTTAAAAAAGGTAGCAAAGCGGCAAAACGCCGTAAGAGCTTCTGTGCTAGAATGGGCGGTATGAAGGGTCCAATGAAAAAGCCAAACGGTAAGCCAACACGCAAAGCACTAGCACTTAGAAAGTGGAATTGCTAATGAAAACATTTTTAGACTATTTGGCAGAAGCAGAAGGTCGTCAGATTAACGAAAGTAATGGTCCCGACGATGTTCCAGCTACGCCAGACAAACTGCACGGTCCCCACGCAGCAGCACTAAACGGTGCTATATCAACTCCTGATATCAGCAATAACAAATCGTTTGGTCGTCAATATAGTCAAATGCGTTATTTCATCGCTCTGGCTGGAGCACACGCAGATAAAGATAAGAGTGAGTCAATGGATCCAATTGGTGCATTTGCCGGAGATCCACTGGCATTGGGTTACACAGAGCAAGAAGATGCTATGATTCAAAATGCACTAGATATGGTCAATGGCGGTCGTGCATTGCCAATGGGCAGCAAGCGCAGCGAAGAACATCATGATGTACATAAAGTAAGCCCAGTAGTTGCCCGCGGTGAAATCAAACTCATACGTAAATGAAAACATTTTTAGAGTATCTTGCAGAAGCTGAAGGTTATCATCCAACAGACGATGAGAACTCTGAGCACGCATTGCCAAAGACCGACGAGAAAACAATGCACGATGATCACGATGCAGTTCATCCAGGCAACGTTTATCGCAGTCGTGACATTGGTGGGTATGATCGTGTCTATCATATGAATCGTATTATGATGGCTATGGCTAAAGCAGATGGGAAGAGTACAGCAGCAGTTGATAGTCCATCAGAGACTTGGTATGAGAAGTATAATACAATGCATCCATATACCAAAGAAGAAGATAATATGGTACAGGCTGCTATGAACACAGTGCCGACAGATGGTAAACGTGCTAGTTCAGATGATAAAAGTCGTGAACCAGATTATGTACATAAAGTAAGTCCACATCGTAAAGTTGGACCAATCAAGAGACTCAAATGAAACAATACCGAATCATCAGCGCAAACTTTGTATCGCCAGGCGAAACTGGTGATGCAGATGCGTATATGGCCCCAGATGATCTAGCACAGTTGAAGAAACTTGCTGGTATTGATACATTGGGTCTGTTAGAAAACTACAGTCCAGGCAACAGCGATCCTGATTATCACGCACAAGTTGACACAGACAAAGATATGCCAAGCCCAATGGGCAGCAACATTAGTGTCACTGGTATGGAAAAGCGTAATCTAGAAAAAGCAAACCACATCAAGCCCGGGTCGCCTGAGTGGTTTCAATTATGGTTCAGCAGACCATATTTAACGGGAGAGAAGCCTGTCGGCGACGCCCCCGCTAAAAAGATTCCTATCAACAAAGATAAAAATCAACCCAAGTAATTCACTACTCGTTTGTCAACGCCAAGATACTTGTTCCAGCTATCTTGACGCACAGTGAATGGCATATCCTTCCACTTTTTAACCAAAGCATAGTAGTCTGGCTTGTAAGGCATAGTCAATGGGCGAATGTTCTTTTTGTCGCCTTTGCTATGGTTGCAAGGCTTACAAGCAGTCACACAGTTTTCCCATTCAGTCTTACCACCGTTGGCACGTGGGTTAACGTGGTCAATGGTTAAGTCTTCGAAATCGAAAACATCACCACAGTACTGACAGCGGAACAAGTCCCGCATATACATATTGTAGCGACTGAACTTCACAGACTTTTTGTAATGGAAATATTCAGTAGTCACACAAACGCTGGGCACATTAATCGCCAAACGCTCACTACGAATGATCCAATCTGGATACGTTTCCAATACATTGACTCTGCCCAAATACATCAGTTTAATGGCGTGCTGCCAACCGATGACGCTCAAGGGTAGGATAGAAATTGGTTCGTAGTTTGAATTTAACAATAATGTATCTGACATTTGGTACTCCTTTTCTGTTTACCATGTTAAATATATGCATATTATAACAGGTTTTTAATTTTATGTCAAAAGAACTCGCAACGGCTATTATACGAAATCCGTATCAAAAAATGGCAATGAGTCCCGAGCAGATAGCAGAGTTTGCTAAGTGCGCGGACCCAGTGACGGGCCCAAGATATTTTATGAGTAATTATTTCTACATTCAACATCCGACTAAGGGTGCAATGAAGTATATTCCATTCGAATATCAAGAGCGACTGATCGACAGTTACCATAATTACAGATACAGTATAAGTCTAATGCCGCGACAGACTGGTAAAAGTACTAGTGCTGCTGGGTATTTACTCTGGTACGCAATGTTTGTGCCGGATTCGACTATTTTAGTGGCTGCACACAAGTATACTGGCTCGCAAGAGATTATGCAGCGTGTGCGCTATGCATACGAAAACTGCCCAGATCATATCAGAGCAGGTGTTACAAGCTACAACAAAGGGTCGCTGGACTTTGAAAACGGCTCACGTATTGTTTCAGCCACAACAACTGAAAACACTGGTCGTGGTATGTCTATCTCTCTACTCTACTGTGACGAGTTTGCATTCGTTAGACCAAGTATTGCTACAGAATTCTGGACTTCTATTACTCCTACTTTAGCAACTGGTGGTAAGTGTATTATCACTTCTACTCCAAACAGTGACGAAGATCAGTTTGCTCAAATCTGGCGTGCTGCCAATGATACATTCGACAAGAACGGTAATGAAACTGAACTTGGTCGTAATGGCTTCAAAGCATTCCGTAGCAAGTGGCAAGAAACTCCTGGTCGTGATGAAGCGTGGGCTGAACAGATGCGTCAGCAACTCGGTGAAGAACGCTTCCGTCGTGAAATGGAATGTGAGTTCATTATTTTTGATGAGACCTTGATTAACCCATTGTTCTTGACTGAAATGGCTGGCATTGATCCAATTGAAAAACAGGGTCAGGTCAGATGGTACAAGAAGCCAAGTAAGGGTAATATCTACTGCGTGGGTCTAGACCCAAGTCTGGGTACTGGTGGTGACCCCAGCGCTATTCAGATTGTTGAACTGCCCAGTATGATGCAGGTGGGAGAATGGCGAGACAATAAAACTCCTGTTCAACGACAAGTCAAACTGTTGCAAGAGATTACTCAATACATCAATGAGATAATCGGTAGTGAGACAGACATTTACTATAGCGTTGAAAACAACACACTGGGTGAAGCTGCTCTGGTAGAAATCTCACATATCGGAGAAGAAAACATACGTGGTATCTTCTTAAGTGAACCCAAGAAACCCGGAGCAAGCAATATCTATCGCAAAGGTTTCAACACTGGTAACAAGACCAAACTAGCTGCCTGTAGTAAGCTAAAGAACTGGGTAGAGACTAAAAAACTCAAGATTGCCAGTAAGATGCTGGTATCAGAACTCAAGAACTTTATCGCAAAGGGCACAAGTTTTGAGGCCAAGATCGGGGAAACAGATGACTTGGTTATGGCAATGCTCTTGGTAGTCAGAATGATGCAGGCAATACAGAGTTTTGACGCAAACGTAGATGAAACTCTGCGTGGACAAGAAGAAGAAATTATGCCAATGCCCTTCATCATGATGTAAACGCATAAATACATCAATAATACGGGATTAGCATGAGAGATTTAAAAAATATTTCCAGCGAACTGTTTGACAAAATCCGCACACGATTTGACAACATTCGTTTGGGTGACGAGAAATCCAAAGCAACTACGGACCCAGAAGTAGCACGTTTCTTCAACTTTGATTACACTGTTGACGGACACAAGGTTGGTAATATTACCATCAGTTTGATTGACGAACAAAGTCTGAAACTCTACTATGGTCGTGACATTGTTGAAGCCATCAAAGAAATCGATGACGAGTCAGAACCCGAAGACGGAGTTACCAATGAACAAAAATGGTATAACTTCCTACGCAGTGTTCGTCAGTTTGCCAAACGCAATCTACTGACATTTGACACCAGAGATATTACCAAATCAAACTTGCAGATCAAAGATGTTAAACAACAGGCCAAAGCAGATGATAGTTTGGGCACAGACGAAATGAATGTGACAGAAAGCAAGATGTTTGGTACTCGTCGCAGCAGCTACCAAGAATGCGGACCAGTCAGAATCATTGTCAGACACAGTGGCGAAGTAGACGAGAACGTTCGTGGTGCTCGTAGTCGTCACATTGAAAACTTATTCTTAGAAACACATCTTGGTGAGCGTTTCTTATGCCCAAGTAAAAATCTTCACGTCGCCAGAGCACTAGCACAACACCTAAGTCAGGGTGGTGATATGCAAGATGAAATGGGTCAACGCATCGCTGTGATGGGCGAAGAAATGGAAGCCATGAAGTGCTTTGTGCGTGAAGTCAAACGCCGTCAGTTTGAAGACAGAGAAACTGATAGTATGGCACGTGCGGCAGTCAGACACTATTCAGAATTGAAATCACAACTTCGTCATCTTGCTGGTCGTCGTGGCTACGACGAGTATAAAGATGCACAGCACGTAGATGAACAAACAGACGAAGGCTACGATATGGATGCTCTGCGTGAGCGTTTTGTCAAGAAAGTTTACAACGAAAAATTTGATGCGGCATTACCGTATGTATATAAGGCTTATATGAAACAAAAACAAGAAGGCGTAGAAAGCCCAATGGGTAACCAATTTGAAGATTGGGCAAACGAAGTTGTCGAAGGCACTTGGCAACTACCAAACGATCCACAAGACACGCAAGAGCTTGATGAGATTATGTCCAAAAAGCTAGAAGCTGGTGATGAAGGCGACAACGCTATTGGTGCAATCACTAATATCATTGGTGACGATGAGCTATTTGACAAACTCAAAGACGTAGCCAGCGCAGAGGGTCCAGAAACAGATGCTCGTCCAACTATCGTACAATGGTTGCGTGATAATAACTATGCCGAACTTGCTGACAAGTATGAGCAATCATATACACAGGATGACACTGGCCTGCAACAACAGCCAGACGCAATGGCAGCGCAACAAGCTACACAAGACCAAACTGGTGGCGCTGGTACTGCTGAACCAAGTCCAGCACAGAATCCTGCTATGCAAGAAGCCGATCTGAGTTGGTTGCGTAAACTAAGTGGCTTAAATTAAGGTCAAATCAACTTCACCAAAAGGGCACATTTATGTGCCTTTTTTCTTGCGCCCGGTATAAATAAAATTGTACAATGCGAGAGTGCATTATACATTTAGGCACATCATTAAGGCACATTTATTAAGGAGAACTATTATGGCCATGACATTAGCAGAAATCCGCGCAAAACTTCAAGCAAACGAAAATCGCGGTCAAGGTAATAAATCACAAGGCGACAACGCCATCTACGCACACTGGAACATTCCAGAAAACACAACAGCACGTATCCGCTTCTTGCCCGACGCAGACCCAAAGAACAGCTTCTTCTGGATCGAACGAGCAATGATTCGTTTGCCATTCGCTGGAATCAAAGGACAAGCAGACAGTAAGCCAGTTACTGTACAAGTTCCTTGTATGGAAATGTGGAACGAAGCCTGCCCAATCTTGGCAGAAGTTCGTCCTTGGTTCAAAGACCCTAACTTGGAAGAAATGGGTCGCAAGTATTGGAAAAAGCGTTCATACTTGTTCCAAGGTTTTGTTCGTGACAATCCAATCGGTGACGACAAGACTCCAGAAAATCCAATCCGTCGTTTCATCATCAGCCCACAAATCTTTAACTTGGTTAAGAATGCTTTGATGGATCCTGATATGGAAAACTTGCCAACAGACTACGAAGCAGGTCTTGATTTCAACATCAAAAAGACCAGCAAAGGTGGTTATGCTGACTACAACACATCAACTTGGGCTCGTAAAGAAACAGCATTGACAGCAGACGAAGCCGCAGCAGTTGAGCAGTTTGGTCTGCACAACTTGTCAGACTTCTTGCCCAAGAAGCCAGGTGAAGTTGAACTTCAAATCTTGAAAGAAATGTTTGAAGCAAGCGTTGACGGACAACCATACGATCCAGATCGTTGGGCCAACTACTTCAAGCCAAGTGGCTTTAAAGGTGGTGAAGGCAGCACTGGTGATGACAGCGAAGTCAAAGCAACTCCTGTGCCACAAGCACGTCCAGCAGTTGCTACAAAAGCTCCAGTAGCAGAAGCTGCTCCTTGGGAAGAGGAAGATGAAGGTGTTAGCACAGCCAGCGCCCCAATCGCAACTCCAGCTGCTAAGCCAGCATCAAGTCAAAAAGCTGAGGACATCTTGGCTATGATTCGTAATCGTAAGCAATAATATTGCTTTGTGTCAGGGGGTAGGGTTTTTCCCTACCCCTTTTTTCTATTATGCTTAGTTACCTAGACCCTGTATTATTTCCCGATGAGTGTGAGATTCTGGTTGCCGATGACCAGTATATCTACCCTATATACAAGAATGGTTCTAGCAGTCTTGGCGCACATTACAAAACTCTAGTACCCAAAGAACAACTAAAAACACTAGAGCACGTTCAGGTTTATATACGAGACCCATTTGATAGATATGTCAGTGGAGTCCAGACCTATTTAAGACACAATCCCACACTTGACGCAACCACTGCGTTGACCATGATTGGGCAGTTTTTGTTTTTGAATAGGCATTTTATTTTACAGTTTCATTGGTTAGTAAATTTAGCCAGACACACCAATGATCCACTAATCACACTTAACCCAATGAGTGAGTTCAACCGAGCAACTAACTTATTGTGGAATGAAAATCAAAGAGACAGCACAGTTGTCAGACATTTTAAACTCAACAAAAAACTTCACTACTACTTGCAGCTAGATAAAGTACTTGCAGAAGATTTGATTGGACAGACAGTGAAATTCTCTACGATTCTGGCACACATAAAATCAAAACACCCAGAGTTATACCAAGAAGTTGTTCAACGAAGTATTGATATATGCACTGTCCTAGACTAGACCATTTTGTTCGCTTTAACCCAGATCGCACAGTCAGTCGTTGTGGGCATATGGTTGATGCGCCCAGATTTGCAGATTTGGCATCAATGGAGGCAAGCACTTGGTTAGCTGAGACAAAACAAAAGTTTGTGAATGAAGAATGGCCACCAGAGTGTGTTCGTTGTAGAGAAACAGAAAAAGAAAACAATCAGAGTATTCGCACACACGCAATCGCAGCAGACACTGGCGGAGATTATCTACAGGTTGGGGGAGTGCTGGATAACTTGTGCAATGCTGCTTGTCAGACCTGTAGTCCAAGTTGTAGTACTAAGATAGGTTCATTATCCAGCAGAGTGTTCCCACTGGTCAATAACACTGTTGGCTATTGGTATTTGCCACAACAACGCATACAGCATTTGGATATCAATGGCGGAGAGCCCAGTTATAGCAAGAACTATAAGCGTATCTTGGCAAACTTACCACCCAACTTAAAGACACTGCGACTCAACACAAACTGCAATACGGTGCTTTCAGAATTGACTCAGATTGCAGAACAGGGCATAGACGTAACAGTGACAGTGAGTTTTGATGGCATTGGCTCAGTACACGAGTTCATTCGTTGGCCAATTAAATGGGATATGTTTTACAAGAACTTGATGACTTACAAATCAATGCCCGTCAAATTGAATTTGTGGACCACTGTGAGTAAATTAAATCAACAGCATCTGCCAGAAATCATAGAGTTTGCACGTTCACACGGTATCGATCACGACTATGCTTATCTAAAGCAGCCAGAAGTGTTAGCCATTGACAACACAGACACTGTGGCATTTGAACAATATATGCAAGAACAACGTGAACTAAGGGGTATAGTATGAAACTAATTGACTGCGACAACTACCCATCAGACACAGACAAAGAGTTGGCCTATGCAGAGTTAGAATGCCCAACACTGGCAGAGATTCAGCAAGAAGTCTTGTCGTGGCTTAGACAAAATACAAATCTACTAGAGTCAGCAGACGACAAATCTTATTGGCATACAATACAGGGCACAGACATAGTACGTGCTTGTCCTAAACTGGTAGAATATATGAAAAGTATCAAATCACCAATCAGGGAAATAGCCATTGGTGTTTTGACACAGAGTATGCAAACTGGCCTACACTTGCATATGGACTCTTGCAGTCTACAGACCAAAATTAACTTTCCAGTTCTGAATACTGAACAGGTTTATACAGAATGGTATGATATACCAATCGATGTGCTGAATCAGTTGGGCATACGTGATGACGCAAAGACCACAGATAAAGTTTATAATCTCTACAAGATACACGATACTGCGACTGATTATGACCGCGTGGCACGTTACAATATGCACACCAAGCCCATTGTATTCAATTCTTGGATCCCACACAGAGTAATGCCAGAAACAACTGCACAGTACCCCAGAGTTATCTTGTCAGTAATGCCAGTCAAAGAACTAACACACTTATTACAAAAATGAAAATAGCAATCACAGGTCATTCAGCAGGCATAGGACAAGCATTGGCAGCAGTCTACGCAGAACGTGGTCACGAAATCGTTGGCCTAAGCAGACGCAATGGATTTAACATACGAGTAGTGCCCAAAGTGGCAAATGCTATTCAAGACTGTGATATGTTTGTCAGCAACGCACAGGCAGGATATGCTCAAACAGAGTTGTTGTTTGAAATGGTAAAACGTTGGCACGATACCAGAAAAGAAATAATTGTAATCAGCACTGTGATGACACAGCATCCTATTTCTTATTTGCCGGGACTAGAAGAATACAGAGTACAAAAGGTAGCGCTGGAAGAAGCAGTCAGACAACTACGCAGTAAAAACGGACCCAAGATTACACTGGTACGTCCGGGCTATGTAGCAACACAAGAGGGACAAACAGTACCTCCAGCAGCAGACCCTAAAAACTGGGCATCAGTTCTGGTACACACACTAGAAATGGCCAGAGCAAATAAACTAGATATACAAGATATAAGTCTGGGACCATTGTATGAATCCTAAAGACATACTGACTAATCCCTATTTCTGCCCAATGCCTTGGAGCGGATTAATGTATAACTTTGACGGTTCGGTAAAGAACTGTATCAGAAGTTCGGGTAAGTTGGGTAATATACAGGACAATAAAATACAAGACATACTCTTGGGCAATACAAACGTTGTCAAACAAACTCTAATCGCAAACAAAGCACCCGTTGAGACCTGTAAAGTCTGCTACGATCTTGAAGACCGCAAGAGCTTTGACATTATCAGTGACAGAGTATTTTATATCAAAGAACTAAAGCCAGCAAACAATCTTGCACTGTATGAGTCTGGTAAATTTGATTTGCAGACCATAGATGTTCGTTGGAGTAATTTGTGTAATTTTGCCTGTGTGTATTGTGGCCCAGAATTCAGCAGCAAGTGGGCCAGTGAACTAGACATACAGATAGCACAGCCCACAGATGCACAACGACAAGAGTTCAAAGAATATATTTTCAGCAATGCAGACAAGTTGAAGCACATCTATCTTGCTGGTGGCGAACCATTGTTAATGAAAGAAAATTTGGAACTCTTGAACCGAGTTAACCCAGATGTGAATCTGCGTATCAATACCAATCTGAGCAAAGTAGACTCACAGGTATTTGATAAAATTTGTGAATTTAAAAACGTACATTGGATCGTGAGTGTAGAAACTTTGACAGATGAATACGAGTACATACGCTATGGCGGAAAATGGACAGAATTTGAAACCAATCTTAAAACGATCACTGCACTTGGGCACAAGATAACATTCAATATGCTGTATTTCTTATTGAACTATCGTAGCCTATTTCAGTGTGTGGATCATTTTACGAGTTTGGGCTATCACCCAAACAGCTTTGTAATCGGGGCAATGCTGACTCCAGATTACCTAAATATTAGACATTTGCCAGCAAACATTCTACAATCAGTAAAGAATGAGTTGGAACTAAGAATCGCACAGCGTCCTGGGTTCTTGCTGGAAAATAGCTATAACAATTTGCTGAGATATATACAACAGCCTTTCGAAGCAAATTTGCAAAACTCGTTTCAGAGGATTGCAGAACTTGATAGTAGACGAGGCTTAAATAGCAAACACATTTTTAAACAATTATACAAGGAACTAAATCATGGCAACTAAACCATTCGACGTAAGCAAATTTCGTAAATCAATCACTAAAAGTATTGACGGCATCTCCGTCGGTTTTAACGATCCAACCGATTGGATCTCAACAAACAACTACGCTCTCAACTACCTTATCTCTGGCGATTTTAATCGAGGTATTCCTATGGGAAAGGTCACTGTGTTTGCTGGTGAATCTGGTGCAGGCAAAAGTTTTATCTGCTCAGGAAATCTTGTCAAGAACGCACAAGCCCAAGGCATTTATCCCATTCTTATTGATACAGAAAATGCTCTTGACGAGGCTTGGTTACACGCACTGGGGGTGGACACAAGTGAAGATAAATTACTTAAACTCAATATGGCCATGATCGATGACGTTGCTAAAATGATCAGTGAGTTTGTTAAAGAATACAAAACACTGCCAGAAGATTCACGTCCTAAAGTCTTGTTTGTCTTAGACTCATTGGGTATGTTGTTGACTCCCACAGACGTTAATCAGTTCGCAGCTGGTGACTTGAAGGGTGATATGGGTCGTAAGCCAAAGGCACTGACAGCACTTGTTCGTAACTGTGTTAATATGTTCGGTGATCTGAATCTGGGACTTGTTGCAACCAATCATACATATGCATCACAAGATATGTTTGATCCTGATGACAAGATTTCAGGCGGACAAGGCTTTATCTACGCAAGTTCAATTGTCGTTGCTATGCGCAAATTGAAACTCAAAGAAGACGAAGATGGTAACAAGGTTTCAGAAGTCAAAGGTATTCGTGCAGCCTGCAAGATTATGAAGACACGTTACGCTAAACCTTTTGAGTCCGTTCAAATCAAGATTCCATACGAAACAGGTATGAATCCATATTCAGGTCTTGTTGATCTTATCGAAGCCAAAGAAATGTTGAAGAAAGAAGGAAACAGTCTTGTGTACACAACAACTGATGGCGAAGTCATCAAGAAGTTTCGCAAAGGTTGGGAACGCAATGACGACGGTTGTTTGGATCAGGTTATGGCTGACATTTCTGCTAACCCACATATCTTTGACAAGACAACAGTAGTAGAAACTCCAGCAGAAGGAACAGAAGAATGAGCATTGAAGTAGATGTTTTAGGTGAACTCTACACTATTATGAAGCAGTACATTCCTGCCAAAGACAGACAAGAATGTGCTGACAACATTATGAGTGTTATGGTCGATTATCTTAATGATATCGATGTTCGTGAGTTTGGCGGCACAGATGGTGCTCTTAAACGAGCATTAAAAGAGTATGTCGGCGAAGACGATGCACCCGAAGACGAAGACTACGAAGATTGATAATTATTGTAGTCAGAAATTTTGGTGGTTGAGCGTTGAACCAGAGCGAGGGACTATGATGTCCTGTTGCTCTGCATCAGCAAACAAGATCGATACTACTTGGTTAAAATCTAATCCCGGGCAGTTGTTTAACTCTCCCGGGCTTTTGCGTGACCGAGAGCAAATGTTAAACGGCGAACGTGTTGACAATTGCAGTTCTTGTTGGCAAGCAGAAGACTTGGGCATACCCAGCAGACGTACAGTGATGCAGTCAGATGAAGTAACTCACACAGACCTGTACAACAGCCCTAAAATACTGCACATCACTCTGAGTAGTGATTGTAATTTGACTTGCAGTTATTGTTGTAAGCAATACAGCACTGCGTGGCTACGAGACATTAATAACAACGGTGTATATTTTGATGAGCCAAGATACACTATCAATACCAACGATAGAATATTGCTCAAGTTGGGACAAAAGACACTGAAACAAAGTCGTCCCTATAATGAGATACTAGATGAAGTAAAACAATACAAGAATTGTGAACAAGTCGTACTCACTGGTGGAGAAACGTTTCTCTACAATGGGTTGACTGAGTTAGCATCCAGCTTCGATAGCCCAGTTGACATTTTTACTGGACTAGGAGTGGACTCACAGAGACTAGCACGTATATTAAATCAGCTGCCTGGACACGTCAAGATTACTGTCAGTGCAGAAAATATGGGCAAACTCTATGAGTTCAATCGTCACGGCAATACTTGGGATAACTTCCAACGCAACTTGGACCTATTAGCAAACCGCAATTACAGATTTTGTAGTGTGATAAGCAATACCACAGTCCAAGGTTATGCAGAGTTTGAGCGCACGTATGGCACAGTTGACGACCAATTAAATATCTGTAATGACCCAGACTACTTGGGACCCAATGTATTGGATACGGCAAGCAAACAACTTAGCATATCCAATCCAACTATCCTGAGTGCCATCAATGCAGAGCCTACACCAGAGCAACACGCAAAGGCAAAGCAGTATATCAAAGAGTTTGCACGTAGACGTAATCTGTCATTGGATATTTTCCCTGACAGTTTTCAGGCTTGGATAAATGAATAAGTACTTTCCCATCAAGACAGCCACTGCCTGCCAGTTAAAATGGAACTGGAGTTCTATCTACCTCTATGATGGGACTACAAACAGTTGTCATCGTGTACAATCATCACCCTTGACAGCAGACACATTTCATACATTTCATAATACGCCTAAGAAATTAGCCGACAGAAAACTAATGCTCGACGGTGAATGGCCCAGTGGGGGCTGTGAATATTGTCAGAAGATTGAACTTGCTGGCGGAGTTAGTGACAGACTGTTTCATTTGAACATACCCAATCTTGTACCAAAAGAACTGGTCAGCACAGAGATAGAAGTAACGCCCAGAATCGTAGAAGTCTACTTTGACAATGTGTGCAATATGAGTTGCATCTACTGTAATAACTTATTCAGCAGCAAGATACAGCAAGAAAACAAAAAGTTTGGTAGATACGAGCAAGATGGTCTGGTCATTGACAATACTTTTGCTCGTCACCCAGAGTTTGCACAGATGACTAGCAAGTTTTGGGAGTGGATGGACACAAACTATGACAGTGTTTACAGACTTCAAGTTTTGGGTGGTGAGCCCTTTTATCAGGCAGAATTTGACACTTGTTTGGACTTCTTGTATAATAGGACAAATCACAATCTAGAATTTAATGTGGTCAGCAATTTGATGATTGCTCCCGATAAATTCAAGGCTCACATAGCAAAGATAAAACAACTAGTTGCACAGCGAAAAATCAAACGATTTGACCTGACTGCTAGTATTGATTGCTGGGGAACAGAACAGGAATATATCAGACACGGGCTAGCCTTAGCACAATGGCGTGAGAACTTTGAGTTCTTGGTCAAAGAAAAGTGGATTACATTGAACATCAATCAGGTAATATCTGCACTGTCTATCCCCACAATGAAAGACTTGATTGTTTATATCAACGAATTCAGACAACAACGTGAGATTGGGCACTATTTGATTTCAGTCAACGATCCATCTTATCTGAATCCAGATATCTTTGGCGATTTCTTTGAACCAGAGTTTGAACAGCTATTTGCAGTTTTGCCCACAGAGACTTGGCAACAGCAAGAGATCGCAAAGTATATGCAAGGTGTTAGAATGCAGATAGCAAGTAGCAAGAAAAATCTTGCAGATTTGAAAAAACTCAGACAGTATCTTGATGAGATTGACAGACGCAGAAACTTAGATTGGCGCAAAACATTTACATGGCTTCCAGAGGTATTAGACAATGTGGTATAACAAAGTTACAGCAGATTTAAGCGAGATTCCAAATTTCATAGATTACTATGATAAGCAGCTTATCTCAGCCAAGAGTGAAATTGCCATCAGTGGCAACGTAGAAAAGTCCTTGAGTAATCTTCCAGGTATCACTGAGTATCGTTTCAATCAATTACAAGAGATTGAAGCAGTGCTTAACTATTTGAATTTGCAACTGAGAAAAATTCGTCAGAAGCATTACAAGAAATACCTAGAAGCCTATAATAGAGCATTGACCAGTCGTGATGCTGAGAAATACGCAGAAGCAGAAGATGAAGTTATTGATATGGAAACAATCATTAACGAAGTTGCACTGTTGCGTAACAAATGGCTGGGTGTTATGAAGGGCATCGAAAGCAAAAACTTTATGCTGGGTCACGTAGTACGACTACGCACAGCAGGTATGGAGGATATCAGTGTTTAAAAACGCAGAAGAAAGTCACGAGCACAGTCTGGATATGCTGAATATGCTGTATCAATACGACAGCTTTTTAGATAGTCTACAAGTCATTGCGGATATGGGCTGCGGCGCAGGCTTTGATGCAAAATGGTGGGCACAGTTAACAACACGTGACGACCCACCCGAGCCACACAACTACGTAGTCTACGCAGTTGATCAAGACCTAAGCAAAGTTGAGAAATCATTGTGGGAAGAAAACCCCAACATACGTCCGTTTCAATACGACTACAACAATGTGCCATTACCCAGAAAAGTAGACCTGTTGTGGAGTCACGATAGCTTTCAATTCAGTACTACTCCACTTGAAACATTGGCACATTGGAATCGTCAGATGAATACCAATGGTATGCTGTGTCTGAGTGTGCCCATTCATACAACCTACAGTTACAACAGATTGCAAACTCGCAGTTTCAGCGGATGTTATTACACTTACAATATCTGTAATCTGATGTATATGTTGGCTGTGAATGGGTTTGATTGCAGAGATTGTTACATCTACGCAATGCCAAACTATGCTTGGATACACTTTGCAGTCTACAAGAACTTGGAACCCATGGACCCCGCAGCAACCAGCTGGTTCGATTTAGCAGACAAAAATCTAATCAGTGACAGCGCTATGGCTAGTCTGAACAAGTACGGACACGTCAGGCAAGAAGAACTGTTGTTTACGTGGCTAGACAAGGACTGGCGCTTCGCCAAAAACTAATAAATACGGTATGCGAGAACTAATCAACCTTATTAACAACACTGAATCCACAGAGGATCAAATGAAACAACTAGCAGAAGAATTCGACCGCTTGGCCGAAGTCGATCCAATGAACCCTGGTCAAGAACCTGATTACGCTGATAAGGCTGAATACACTGCAATAAACCCTGCACTGATTGCTTGGTTAAAACAGGCAGGAGTTCAAAATCCAAACCCAGAATACAGTAAAAAGGGCGGACGTTTACCATTGTTTCGTTTGAGCAATGTCAGTCCCGCACAACTTGCACAGGCAGCACAGGGTCTTGGTCTAACTATGGACCCAGACCTAACAGACCTACAGGCTATGTCAAGCGGTAAGTTTGATATCTACAGTTATTCTGGCAGAGGCAAACGTTACACATTCGTTTTGCGTGGTGTTAACGTGGCACAAAAATTCACTGGCGCTGCTGGTGATCTAGTATTGAATCGCAAAGACTTGACCCCTGTTAAATTGGGTATGGCTGGTACGTATTCAGATCGTGAAGAATTAGCCACTGCTACTAAGAAGGCAGTCAAAGACCACGTCAAGAATGAAAAGATTGCTAATGCACTGATCGAACTCGTAGACATTGCTATGAAACGTGGACAAGGACAATTGACTCCTGAAAGCGCTGAGTATATTAATCCGGTACGTGGTATGATTAGCCAGGACTTTGGTGAAATTCTTGCTCCATTGGCTCTGGCACAAGATGGTCAAGACATTAACTTCCCAGCAGGCAATGAAAAACTAATTGACGTTACTGTTGGCGGTCAAGTTCGTTACAGTGTTAAAGCACTGGGCGGCAGCGGTACTAGTATGAACAGTCTTGGTAGTCTGTTAGATGAATACGATCTAACACTAACAGATGCGGGCAAGAAAGAACTGTTTCACAATGGAATTAAAGTTTGGCAAACAGCCAGCAAGCAAGAAGGCAAAGTTGTTGACCGTATTTGCTACGCAGCCGCACTCAATCAAACTCCAGAATATCTGAGCTATGTTGATATCTTGGGTGGAGAGTTTGAATCTTTTGACGAACTCAAGGCTCTGTTGAAAAAAGCACTCAAAGGTCTTGACTATAAGGGATTCTTGGAATTAATTCTCCCAGCATCGCAAGCAGGACATTGGGGCACTAATGTTGGTATGCCAGCCGATCACAAATACTATTTGGGATTAGATGCAAACAAACCCAAACCAGGCATTGCTGGTCGTGCAAGTTATGACCACGATAATATCAATGGTGCTGCAAACATCATCACTTACAGTTTGGGCAAGAGCTTTGAGTTTATGGTCAAACGTGGACCAAACAAGCAACAGTACAAAGATATTATGAACGATATGATCAAGCAGATGAATTGTCAGCTTGGTCACGTAGATATCACCTCAGCAGGTGAATTAGCAGTTACCAGCAAGCCTTTTGGTAACTTGGATTTCGAATTTGACTATCACGCACCCAGTCACATCGCTGGCAATAATCGTCCGGGCTTTATGATTATTCCACCAAACAAGGGTGATAAGGGCAAGAAAACCAAATCTAACATAGAGCCAAGTCCAAGCGTATCTGACGAACCAGTCAAGAAACTAAAAGCACCGGGAACTAGTATGAGTGCTGATGTAGTCAAAGCCCCACATCGTGCTAAACGTACTGAACCAACCAATTTGGGCAGAGCACGTAGATAAAATTTGACACTGAGAGCAAACTAGTATATAATACAGTTATGTTGCGCTGATAGCTCAGTTGGTTAGAGCAGTGGACTCATAATCCATTGGTCACAGGTTCGAGTCCTGTTCGGCGTACCAATTAATTCGAGGAAAAAAAATGGATATGGATCAGGCAGCAGTCTTTTTGGCTGGCAGTATTTTAACAATGTTGGGCTTTGTCATTGTGGCAATCGGCATCATTGTTATCAACAACTTGATTGCCAAGTATTGGAAAAACTTGGGATGGTTTAGCTGGCACACAGAACCCGCACGTTTTGCTACACCAGAAGAGCTTGACAAAAGCACAGACCCTAAGCTAAAATAAAAATCTGCGCTAGTAGCTAAGTGGCATAGCAGGAGATTCTAAACCTCTGTACCGCGAGTTCGATTCTCGCCTAGCGCACCATATATTGAGGTTATTATGCAAGTAATGCACGACAGAGTTCTAGTTAAAAAGATTGAACCAGTAAACGTCACAGCCAGTGGATTTGTTCTACCATCTTTACCAGATGAAACTTTCAAGGCCACTGTGATTAAAGTTGGTAATGGCAGACCCATCGAAGGCGGCGGCAATATGCCAATGTCAGTCGCAGAAGGTGACGTAGTGATTTATAACCCCAATGCAACCATCAGTGTTGTAGTAGAGGGTGAAAAACTCTTGGTAATCAAAGAAGAAGACATTTTCGCCATAGTTGACGGTGAATAAATATTTTTGTCATAACAAAGGAGATTAAAATGACACAACAATAGATTGAATATGCTTGTAAAGACCTAGTGTTTCACTTTAACAAAGGACACTTGGCAGATCCGACCATACCTATGTGGGTCGTTAAAGCACATGGCGTCACGTTTTACGTCAATCACGTTACTTCTGAAATGCCTTGGAGCACCAAGGAAACGCCCGA